>Ga0233425_10000103_pt1 | contig 207345 bp, 248 predicted proteins | sample Watercolumn_Towu_2_FD_181712 | JGI IMG/M metagenome (GOLD analysis project Ga0233425, IMG submission 181712) | Freshwater microbial communities from Lake Towuti, South Sulawesi, Indonesia - Watercolumn_Towuti2014_140_MG | ecosystem: Environmental > Aquatic > Freshwater > Lake | place... | reverse complement strand
TCTCAGGGTTTTACCTGTGCCCAATCAGTATTGAAAGCATATTCTGAATATAAGAACATTGATTGCAGTCAGCTGATATCCGCAACAACTGCTTTCGGCTCAGGGTTGAATTCAGGCTGCGTCTGTGGATCCCTTGCAGGCGCAGAGATGCTGATCGGTGTGATTCATGCGAATGATCCGAAAACGGCCAGAGAAAAAAGCAGGATGATGCACGATAAATTTAGAGAAAAATTCGGGGCTACTTGCTGCAGAATAATCCGTGGAAAAGAGAATGGAATCTGCGCGAAAACGATTGAGTTCGCTATAGAATCTGTGGATTTAATTTGAATTTTCAGAAACACTTATCTTATCTGCGATCTCTGCAACGCGTTCCTTGTAATTCTCGTATCCTTTCCATTCTCCTTCTGTGAACTGATATAAATCATCCTCTGTGATTATCAGCATGATGCTATTGGATGTTTGGCTGCATAATTCGTCTCCGTTTTCGCAAAGCCTGAGATTCGTTCCGACATATCCCATGAATTGTCCGTTTTGCGGTTCGAACAGTATCGCATCATGCAGTTGGTCTATCGTATCTGTGTCGTTTATCTTTCCGTTGGCTAGAGCCACTATGCAATGGCCTTCTGCCGCGGTTACCATATAGCAGACAGAGTATGGATATACTTCGTTCAGATATGCGAGCTTAAGCCCTTTTGCGTTATCTATATACCAATATGCCTCTCCAGCAGAAGGATCTCCGTATAATGTGTATTTCCCTCCAGAAGATTGTGTCGTGCCTTCAAGCAAAAGATTATTGTTTTTCCCTTCTTTTTTCAGCAGGTTCAACAATCCCTTAGTAAACAGTGAAAAATCTTCGCAATCCCCTCCTTCTTTGAGTATCATTTCCTTGAAAGAGAATAATTTATCCGGATCCTCTGATTTGTATGCGAATGATAATGTCTTCTCCATGACGAATGGGACGCATGCAAGTTTCAGGGTTCTTGAGTTCCCATCATCTATTATGCAATCCAGATTCACGTTGTTCAGGAATCCCTCGTACCATAAGTTGCGCAAAGAATCCCCGAAATCCGGGATCGCTGGAAGCACAGAATTGTCTTTGAACCATTGGATTGATTGAGATAATGTTTCATCCAGCTCTCCGACTTCTGTGCTGAGTGCATCGAATTCGCTTTTTATCTCCTCAAGATTCTGTTCGGTCTCGTTCAACTCCTTTTTAGTCTTGTTCAGTTCGATCTCTTTCTGGAGCAATTTAATTTTTGTGGATCCAAGCTCTGATTTCGTGTCGCTAAGTTCTCCTGATGTCTTGGATAGTTCATTCTCTGTTGCTGAAAGCTCTTTGGTTAGCAGTTCATTCTGTTTCTCTTCATTTGTTAATTTGTTCTTCGTATCGCTTAATGTTGAGCTTGTCAATTTCAGCTCTTTTTCAAGTGAAAGAATATTGAATGCTAGATATGCTGAAACAGCCAATGCGATTGCAAGCACAACAGCAAGAGGGACAAGCATCTTATCCTTTTTTTCTGCCATGAGTATCTACTTCCTGATGAAGCCAGAGATTATCTTCTCAAGCTCTCCTTTCTTCTCGTTAAGCATATACCGAACGTGAATTATCTTCTTTTTTGTTTTCACGCTTCTTCTGATATCTATCGGTGTTCCGGTTATGACAATTTCAGCATTGCATCTGTTTATCGTGTTTTCCAGTTCCTTCAATTGCTTTTCGCTGTAACCCAATGCAGGGAGGATCTCTTTCATGTGCGTATATTTTGAATATGCTTCTTTTATGCTGCCAACCGCGAATTTCCTTGGATCGATTGGTTTCGCACCAATCTTCTTAGAGAAAACATATCCTGCTCCATAGCTCATTCCGCCATGCGTCACAGTAGGTCCATCCTCGATTACAAGAACCCGTTTTCCATTGAGTTTTGGAATCGTTCCATCTTCGAATTCAGGGACAAGCTTCAAATCAGTGGTAATCAGCTTTGCCTTTGGATTCGCTTTCTTCGCATTTTCCTTTATCTCTTTCGCGCCCTTTGGGTTCGAGCCTGCTTTGTTTACCAGTATCACCTCTGCCATCCTGAAATTCGTCTCTCCAGGATGATACTTCAGCTCATGACCTGGCCGCAAAGAATCAGCGACTACGATCTGAAGGTCGGGTTTGAAAAACGGAATATCATTGTTTCCTCCGTCCCAGATGACAACATCAGCTTCGTTCTCAGCATTCCAGAGTATTCGTTGGTAATCCACTCCAGCATAGACTATGATTCCGTTCTTTATGTGGGATTCGTATTCTTCACGTTCTTCTATAGTACATTTGTATCTATCCATATCTTCGAGAGTCTCAAATCGTTCTACTGCCTGTTTTTCCAAATGCCCGTATGGCATAGGATGGCGGACTACAACGCATTTCACTCCGCGTGCCTTCAGTATTTTGGTTATTTTCTGCGTTACCGGGGATTTCCCAGCCCCTGTCCTTGTGGCGCAGATAGAAATGACTTTCTTTGAGCTTTTCAGCATCGTATCCGTTGGCCCAAGCAAAGTGAAACTGGCTCCAGCCGCAATTGAACGGGACGCAAGATGCATCACCTGTTCATGCGATACGTCTGAATAAGAGAAGACGCATTCATTTACTTTAAGTTTAGTTATCAGTTCTTCCAAATCCTTTTCTTCAAAAATAGGAATTCCTTTTGGGTATCTATCTCCTGCAAGGGCTTCTGGATATCTGCGTCCTCCTATGCCTGGGATTTGCGTTGCAGTGAACCCGACTACGTTATATCTCAGATTATGCCTGAAAAAAACATTGAAATTATGGAAATCCCTTCCTGCGGCTCCTAATATAAGAACGTTTCTCATGTTTCTGGATTGGAAGGCAATGTTTTTATGCTTTTTATTGGGCGCTATGACTCCTCTTTTTTTAAATCCTTACATATACATTTTCTACGATACTATGTCAATATTCAAAAGCCCAGCAAAATTGCTGACTAATGAGGATCAGAGACGAACCTTCGCAGATTTCGCAAGAGGTCGTCTTGGTTCAGATATCCTAGTTCTTACTCATAACAATGCGGACTGGGATTCCGTCTCTTCTGCAGCAGTTTTATCACGGGCGATGGGCTGGCCATTTGCAATAAATCCTCCTTCCATGCGCGGCGTTGCGGATGGCATCCGAAAATTAGGTTTTTCTTTTCTTGATTTTCCTTCATTAAGGCTTTCTGATTTCGAAGGGCTGGTTTTAGTTGATGGGAATGCCAAGGGTGTGTTTCCAAAAAGCATTTCTCAGGATAAAATTTTGCTTGCTATAGATCATCACAAACCTTCCAATGATTTACCTGGTGCGAAAAATGAAATTATTGTTCCAAGTTCTGAATCAAACGCACGTATCGTGTATGAACTTTTAGGTTTGAATGCATTGGATAAGGATATGGCTGCTGCTTTGGCATTGGGAATATATGCTGATACTGTTCGTTTTCAGTTTGTTAGAGATCCCGAAGCATTCATGATATTTTCTGAATTATTTGGAAAATCCGGGTTGAAGATGCCTGAAATAGAGAGATTGTTCTCCCCTTATTTATCTAATGGTGAGTTTGATTCATTCCAGCATTCTATCAGTTCGTTAAGAACTGTTTTACTGGATGGAATAAGGATAGCATGGACAATCGGCCCTATTGATATGAAAGGTTTAGTTGTAGATCGTTTGGTTATGGATCATCCAGTAGTGATTTTTGGTTCTTCCGTTCGTGACACGGCAAAAGTTTCCTTAAGACTCAATCTTATAGAACTTAGAGCAAACAGCGGTTTTTTAGATGCGTCCCAAATAATGAATTCGGTCGGAACCAAATTTGCTGGTGTTGGGGGCGGCCATGTTTCTGCTGCAGGCTGTACAGGAAAAGGAAATGTGGATGAGATGATTAATCAGACTCTCCGTGAGATCGCAACGGCTTTGGCAAGCAGATAATTTATATATCTGCTATACAATCAAATTATCCAATGTCTTTTCACGATGTTTTATTAGGTGCGGGGTTAGCATTCGCTGCAACATCCCTTGGTGCACTTGGAGTTCTTCTGTTTAAACACATAAATTGCAGGAATTATGCTCCGATACTCACTTTTTCAGGAGGAGTGATGGCATTCTCGATATTTGAGATGTTCAATGAATCCCATGCTCTTGTGGGTAATTCAGCATTCATCGGTTTGATAATAGGGATACTCGCATTCACCTTAGTAGAGCATTTGCTTCCTCACGTGCATATCTTGATAAGAAGGAAAAAACTGCAAGATTCAAAGAAAAAAGCCGTTCTTCTCGCAGGGACTATGGCTTTGCACAATATTCCTGAAGGTTTTGCCATCGCATCTGCATTTGCAGCATCTCCTGCTCTTGGCTGGCTAGTCACAACGTCAATTGCGATCCAGGATGTTCCCGAAGGCCTGGTCGCATCTGCCCCTCTTGCATGTTGTGGAGTTTCTCAAAAGCGCTCAATATTCTGGGGTGTGTTCTCAGGTTTCGCGGAATTCGTTGCAGCAATATTCGGATTTATTTTCCTAAGCATTATCGGAACTTTGGTTCCTTTTGCGCTCTCTTTCTCTGCAGGCGCTATGGCATACGTTGTCGTCTTTGAACTGCTTCCTGACGCATTGAAGGGACCCATGAGGAATTTATCAGCAATCACATTCATTTTCGGAATTGTTTTCGCAGTTGTCCTTGCCTCGTTTTTTGCTTAGCCTGAAGAAAAAAGTTTCTTGTACACATATGTGTAATAAACCAGTGAAATAAACGCAAACACATAGAAATAGAAGTTATTCATCTGTATAAACGAAAGAGTGAACCCCAATATCGCCGGAATCTCAGTATAAACCAATATCGGAAATATCTTCCTTATGTCTTTTCTTGCAGGTTCAATGCCGGTTCTTATCAACCAGAAAACCAGCAGTGAAAATACTCCAAATACTGGAAATAATGTGCTATTATCCTCGTTCTGCATCGGATAACTGCTCGTATCAAGGATAAACAATGACGCTCCAAGAACTGCTATTGCCATTATTGGCAGAAATTTGATTGGACCAAGACAAATCTGTTTTGATGGAATCCTCTGTTCCATAGCATTACCCTTTCACAACTCCGATTGGCCTCAGCCTTGCAACGATATCGCTTATTCCCGCACTCGCAACGCTGTCAACGACATCATCCACGTTCTTATAAGCGCTCGGTGCTTCCTCTGCGACTACTTTGGGCTCTGTCGCACGTACGTAAATCTGATTTTTCTCCCAAAGCTCTTTTGTAAGTGCTTTTCCATCATTGCTTCTTATCGCATCTCCTCTGCTCATTGCGCGTCCTGCTCCATGGCATGTGCTTCCCCAGGAGACATCCAGCCCTTTTGGCCTTCCAACCAAGATGTAACTCGAAGTTCCCATAGAACCCGGAATCAATACTGGTTGTCCGATAGAGCGGTATTTAGGAGGCAATTCTTCACGTCCTGCTGGGAATGCGCGGGTTGCCCCTTTCCTGTGGACGATAAGTTTTCTTCTTTTTCCATCTACTGTGTGCTCCTCGTATTTAGCTATATTGTGAGCGACATCATAGATGAGATCCATCTTTTCGCTTGTGGGTTTTCCGAAAACCTGGTCGAATGTTTCTCTTGTCCAATGCGCAATTATGTGCCTGTTCACAAACGCATAATTCACTGCGCATTGCATTCCATCCATGTATGTCTGCGCTTCCTTTGTCTTCAATGGAGCATAGACCAATTCCTTGTCAGGCAGCCAGAGATTCTGTTTCTGAGCCAATTCAAGCAACGGCGGTATAGTATCCGTGCATATCTGATGGCCGTAACCACGAGAACCGCAGTGGATCATCGTTGTTATCTGGCCTTCGAACAATCCGAATGCCTTTGCGGCCTCTGGATTCATTATTTTATCAACTACTTGGATTTCCAAGAAATGGTTTCCTGCACCCAATGTTCCAAACTGGGATTTGCCTCTCTTCTTTGCGGTTGGAGTCACTGCTGAAGGATTAGCACCTGCCATCTTTCCGTATTCCTCTGTGCAGTCCTTATCCTCTTTCCTTCCATATCCCTTTTCAAGTGCCCAGTCTACTCCTTCAACCACTGCTTGGTCCAGTTCATCATGAGATATTTTTATCTTTCCCTCGCTTCCAACTCCGCTTGGGACGTTCTTGAACAGAGCATCGCAGAGTTCTCGTATTTTTGGACGAACCTGGGCTTCTGTCAAATCCGTTTTTAATAATCTTACACCACAATTTATGTCGTAACCTACACCTCCAGGAGAAACCAATCCATCTTCGGCATCGAATGCTGCGACGCCGCCAATCGGGAACCCATATCCCTCATGGCCGTCTGGCATTACTGATGCGTGGTTGATTATCCCTTCCAAGCTTGCAACATTCTTCAGCTGCTGGAGCGTTCGGTCCTGCTGCATCCTTCCGATGAGATTGTCATTCGCGAATATGTATGCAGGAACCTTCATCGTGTCATGAGGTTCCATAACCCAGATTGCATTATCCATTTTCTTGAGCTTTATATCCATAGTTTCACCTTGGTTTTATTTATATTGAAAATGGATAGACTTGACCAGCGAGTCAAGCAGATATCTAATTTCTTCAGTTTAATATCAGTCATACTTTCACCTAGGAGTATTCATCTGTTACCTCTTTTGATTTGATATTTTTATAGATGTATGCTATTTTATCTCATCATTCCAACCAGAACTTCGTATGCCTTAGTAGTATCTGATTCCTTCACAACCAACAGCGTATCAGTATAACAAGATATGAATTCTGCAACGTTTATCCCTTCGCTTGATAATGCATTCAGTATTGTTGAGATGACTCCGGGAGTATTCTCTATCTCAGGACTGCTGTGCACAGTTATTAGATTCAGTGTTTCTTCGGATTTCATTATCGCTCGATTCTTTCTTACTTTAACTGCTTCATTTTCTGGCAGTATATAAGTAATAAAGTCACGGCTCTTCACAAACGATAGTGGCTTGCTTTCGTTTAACTCTACGTGCGTTATCACTACCGAGACTTTTGTTGTTATCGTTATCGAGCTTCCTTTCAGCACTTTAAGCACTGCACCTTCTAGAGTTTCCTCTTCATCCGCAAGTTTTTCAGCAATGCGTATTAACGCTGCTTTTATCGCATTGGCATTCCTCTTTTTCCCGAATATCTCTCCGGCAATCCTTCTCGCAAGCGCGCTGTAATTGACCACTCCTGAACGCAACGCCTCCTTTATGTGCGGACGTCTTTTCACATAAAGCCAAATTAATTCACTCGTAGCCATAAGATTACCTGTTCCATTTGGAACAATTTTGTTTCAAACAGTACTATTCATTACGCAACATTTAAATAGTTTTTTCGCCGCACATATGTTCGATAAACATGACTAAACCAAAAGTAGTATTGGCATATTCAGGAGGATTGGATACATCCTGTATCCTCAAATGGCTTGTTGAAAAAGGATACGACGTTATAGCGTTCATAGCAGACGTAGGCCAAGAAGAGGATTTCGAAGAAGCTAAGAAAAAGGCATTCGCTGTCGGCGCATCCAAGGTCTATGTGGAAGACCTGAAAAAGGAACTCGTAACTGATTTCATATTCCCTGCCCTTAAGGCCAATGCAATCTACGAAGGCAGATATTTGCTTGGAACTTCGCTTGCGCGTCCTTTGATAGCAAAAAAACAGATAGAAATCGCGAATAAAGAGAGTGCAGAATACGTTTCTCATGGGGCAACAGGAAAAGGCAACGACCAGGTCCGTTTCGAATTGACTTATTATGCATTGAATCCAAAGATAAAGGTGATCGCTCCTTGGAAGAACGAGGAATTCCTTGCTAAATTCAAAGGACGCATTGACCTTATCAATTATGCGAAAGAGAAAGGCATCCCGATCAAAGCAACTGTCTCAAAGCCATACAGCGAAGATGACAATCTTATGCACATAAGCCATGAAGCAGGGATACTCGAAGATCCGAAAAAACAGCCTGAAGAATCAGTATTCAGCAAAACTGTTTCCCCTAAAAACGCTCCGGATATCGAGACCGAAATCGAAATCCATTTCAAAGATGGGCTTCCGATTAAAGTTGTAAATGTTAGTAATGGAACAACTAAGATCGGGCCGCTTGAGATATTCACTTATCTGAACGAACTAGGCTCGAAAAACGGGATAGGACGTCTGGACATGGTTGAAAACCGTTTCGTTGGAATAAAATCACGCGGTGTTTACGAAACTCCTGGTGCGACCATCCTTTGGGCAGCACACATAGATATAGAAGCCATTGCGATGGACCGTGAAGTAATGCGTTTGCGTGATATGCTTAGTCCAAAATTCTCTGAGTTGGTTTACAACGGATTCTGGTTCAGCCCTGAGATGGATTTCCTCACTGCAGCGATAAACAAAAGCCAGGAATTGATTGACGGAGTTGTCTATCTATCATTGTACAAAGGGAACGTGTTCATAAAAGGCCGTGAATCTCCGAGTTCGCTCTATGATCCAGAGCTTTCAAGCATGCATATAGACGGCGGGTTCAACCAAAAGGATTCCGAAGGGTTCATAAAGATAAACGCCATACGTCTCATGGCTCACAACGCGATAGTGCACCGCAAGAACAAAAAAGGAGGTTAGCATATGCTTTGGGGAGGGCGTTTTTCAAAGAATCCGAAAGAGAATCTGCTTGCGTTCAACAGCGGAGAGAATATCCATGTTGATGCAAAGCTTGTTCCGTACGATATAACCGGCAGCATAGCCCACGTGAAGATGCTGAAAAAGCAGAAGATTCTCCCTGGTAACGAAGCTGATGAGATAATTTCTTCCCTAGAAACTCTGATGGATGAATGGAAGAACGGAAAGTTCGTCCTTGATCCTAAATTGGAAGATGTCCATATGAACGTTGAAGTGGCAGTCACTAAGAAAACACAACACGGTAAGAAGATGCATACTGCCCGCTCGCGCAACGACCAGGTTAATCTGGATATGCGTTTGTATATGCGCGATCAGGTGAAAGAGCTGGTTGGTGCGCTTGAGAATCTGCAAACTGCGTTCAAGACCCAAAACTCAAAACACGGGACGATTCCCATCCCAGCCCATACACATACCCGCGTAGCCCAGCCTATAACTAACAAGAAATATGGTGAAGCATATTCTATTTCGTTTGGAAAGGATGTCTCTCGTTTAAAATCATTCCTCGCACTCTTAAACAAAAATCCATTAGGTGCATGTGCGATAAACGGCACTAATTGGAATATTGACAGAGAATATACAGCTAAACTCCTTGGATTTGATGGAGTTGAAGCCAGCGAGCTAGAGACTATCAGCTCACGAGGGGAGCTTGAAGCAGAGCTGGCTTTCATCTGCAGTCTGATCGCAACCCAACTATCCAGGATCTCAGAGGACCTCATCTGGTTCAGCTATGTTGGTCTCATAGAATTGCCTGAAGAATACTGCACAGGCAGCAGCATAATGCCAAATAAGATGAATCCGGATTTCCTTGAACTGATCCGCGGAAGAACCGGAAAGGTTTATGGTAATCTGATGAATTTGCTCATTATTTTGAAAGGAACTCCTACAGGTCACAATGCAGATACGCAGGAAACAAAAAAAGCAGTAATGGAGTCCGTGGAAACGGTTCTTGCTTGCACATCTGTTTTAGCAGATGTGATTCCTAAGCTGGAATGGAACAAAGAAGTTGGCGAAACATTGATTCGCAAAGGATATGGGCGCGCAACGCTTCTGGCAGACAAATTTACTCAGGAAGGGATGCCATTCCGTGAAGCGCATGAGAAAGTCGGGAACATAATCAAAAAACTGCAAAAAGAAGGAAAATATTTAGAGGATGAATTCAAGTTCTGATCACCCGCGGATACCCAGTTTATACTACATTTATAAACTCTTCTTAACACAATTATTTCATGCCTGCAACAATAATAGAACATGGATCAGACTTAGAGATGGACGTAGTTCCATCTGGTAAATCCATATTTGTAGGTGATATCCTTCCTGTTTCTAATGTTCTCATAACTGAGCGATGCTTAGCAGCATGTAATTATTGTGGAATCGATGCCAAATCAAACGGCAGGCATATGCAATGGGAACTGTTCAATGCGATCACTGGAAGTGATAGCATCGCTTTTCTGAGAAAACAGCGAATTTATCTTGGTGATGGGGAGGTTTTGATCTATCAAGATGAACAGCATGCAAAAACCTTAGTTGATGTTATCAAAATGCTTGTTTTTGACTTGGATCTGAAGGTTGGTTTTACCACTGCAGGACTCATTGGTCCAAACAGGGAAATTGGACTGAATGTTCTTGAGCAATTAACTAAATTTGGATTAGAATTTAAAAAAAATATTCATTCTTCGTTGAGTGTTAATATTTCTCATCCTCATGTAAATTCAATTGAAGAATATGCTGAGCAGATGCTGGAAACAATTCTTTTGCTAGAAAAGTTTTCACAAGTATGTTTGATTACTATGTCTTCTCCAGAAACAAGTGAAAAATTTCAAAGATTGATCGGAGCATTATTCGAACGGTTAGGCCGTTTTGATAAATTGTCCGTCAGTCCTCGTTCTGTTTCTCCATGGCACGGAAGAGCAATATTGAATTATTCGCATTTACGAAGTTCAAAGGATTCTGAAAAAGAGGATATAGGATCATGCGAAAGTTTAGATTCAAAACCTGCAAATTTATACTCAATAAAATCAAACGGAGATGTAAGCACAGGATGCAGTGGATTCGGGATCCGCGGGACGTCTTTTGGAAACATCTTTGAGAACGATGCAAGACAAATCCATGAAAATTACAGGCAATTTTTGACTGAGTTTAGAGAAAGAGTTGGTTCAGAGGATAGACGGGTCTCTGTCTGCGAAGCCCACAGAACCTGGAATAAAAGATATGTTTCGCCAAAGTCTGATCATCCGGTAGTACGCAGAGCATTGGCTTGCAGCCGTTCATAGCCTATGACGATGATCCAGATAGCGAATAATGGTGTAAGCATCAGCACCGCAAGCATGATCGCGCCAGGGGAGATTCCGTTAGTTATCTGTTCTCCGCCCAGCATTTTCATTCCATTATCTACGAGCACAAGCATCGCAGTTCCGATGAACATGAGCGAAAGAAGATTTAATCTGTGGTTTTTCAGATTTTCAATCCGAACCATGAATCTTTCATAGGCAACAACCATCATCGCCCAAACAAAAACCAATGCCAGCGTCATCGGAATTCCGATCGCAGCCATCTCACTGAACATCATCGCTGTATCTGTAGGGTTCGACATCGCAGTAAGAAAAGGAGGCCATGGAACGATCTCCCCATGAAAGATATGTTCAACTCCCAGAGCAATCGCTCCTCCGAATATCATCGTATTAAGCCAATCAATATGCAGTTTTTTAGGAAATTTTTTCCCGAATGCCGTTGTGATGACTCCGACTGCTGTTGGAACTATGGTGCATGCCATAAAAATTTCACCTTAAACTCATCTGTGCTAGCAATTAAAAGGTAAAAACATATAAATAATCTGAAAACATGTCCGGCAATAGGCGTAAAATCCTTGTATTCGGGAATGCCTTGGTGGAAATGGATTCCCTTGCATTAGCCGTAGCCAAGAGCATTCATTCTGATTCATTTGAATTCCTGGAATGCGACAGCGCGGAGAACCTCGAGCAATTCGGGAAAGACCTCATCATTCTGGACGTTGCGGACGGCATACGTTCGGTTTGTTTGGTGGATGACATCTCGAAACTGGAGACATTCCATGCATATTCCCTGCACGATTTCGATCTTACGATGACACTCAAGCTGTTGAAGAAAATCGGAAAGATAAGATCAGTGAAGATAATCGCGATCCCAATCGGTTATTCTAAGGAAAAAGCAATATCTGAGGTTAAAACTCTGCTAGATTCAATCTAATCATGAGTCACTATAGTTCCGCATTTGCCTTCTATCGCATCTTCGAGGGAATCCAATCTGGCGATTATCGCTTTCCTCCCGCGCCCGGCCCTTGAGAATCTTATCGCTGCTTCTATCTTCGGCCCCATGCTTCCAGAAGCGAATTGATTTTCTGCAAGATATGTTCTTGCCTCTGCTGCTTTGACTGTTTTCAGAGCTCGTTGGTTCTCTGTTCCATAATTAAGAAATGCATTTTCTACATCCGTGAGCATGATTAGTATATCTGCATTGAGCGTTGAAGCAAGCAGTTCTGCTGCAAGATCCTTGTCTATCACTGCTTCTGCGCCTTTGACGTGATTATTGCTGAATACCGGGATTCCTCCCCCTCCACATGCTATTACGATCATCCCTCTTTCTTCAAGTGCCCTTATGGCGTTCACTTCAAGGATACGCTTTGGATCAGGAGATGGCACTACTCTGCGATAGCCTCGTCCGGCATCCTCTATTACTTTGTATCCCGTATTCGCAGCTATCTCTTGCGCCCTTTCTTTTGTATAAAACGGGCCGATAGGCTTAGTTGGATTATTGAAAGCAGGATCCGTTTCATTCACCGCAACCCTAGTTATTATGGTTGCCACTTCTATATCAAGTCCCTGTTTTTTGATTGCTTCCATCAGTTTTTGTTGGATGAAATAGCCTATCTCTCCCTGTGACTGCGCTCCGCAGGCATCAAGGGGCAGAGCTGGCACTTGGTCTTTTGCCATTTCGTTCTGAATCAGTATATTTCCTACCTGCGGTCCGTTGCCATGTGTGATAACTATCCGATATCCTTGTTTAATCAATTTTGCGATCTGTTCGCAGCCACTTTCAAGATTTTTAAGTTGCTCTTCTTCAGTTCCTTTTTGACCTTTTCTTATCAATGCGTTTCCGCCAAGCGCGATTACAATTAGAGATTTTTTTTCAGGAATTTTTGTTTTGACTGTTTTAGCTGTTCCGACCTTTTTCATCTTTTTTTTGGTTTTCTTCATCTTATTCCTCTTTCCATCTCAACTTCAGGAAATTGGTGGCGCAGCTCATACATGGGTCATATGCGCGGATTAGTTTCTCTATATCCTTCTGGATCGCGGCCTTGCTTCTGCCGACATCCAAATTATGCTGGACTAATTTTCCTATCTCTTTTTCCATATTGACCTGATTCTGTGCAGTTGGGATGACGAGATTCGCATTTGCGATCTTCAGATCAGGTGTGATCTTGAGATTGTAGTACAATGTCCCTCTCGGAGCTTCTATCGCTCCTACTCCTTCCACTTCTTTCGCAGGCGGCTTTGGCAATACTGGCGGCTGATCTTTCAATTCCAATGAATCGATTATCTCTATACTGTGGTCTATGCAATGTACGATCTCTATCGCTTGAGCCAGATTGTTGTGATATATATTCGTGCTCGGGAAAGCAGAAAGATATTTTGCAAGATCCTTTCTTGTCCTTCGATGGATATTCCCCCCGTTTAGGTTTATCCTTGAAATGGCGCCTACGATATATGGGCGCCCAACAAATTGAAATCCTGGCGCCTGTGAATATGGCAGAACTATCTTTTGGAGATAATGCGGAAATTTCCATTCTGGGATGCAGATTCCCTCAGATGATGCTAATTCGTCTCCAAGATACGTGAATCTATCGCTGAGAAGAGACACAAATGATGCATCTGTTTCTTGCGAGAAATGGCAGTTATAGAACACATCCACGAACTCTATCGCCGCGTTTCTCACAGCTTCAAGCTCTTTTGCTATCATTTTGAGATTCTTTACATTCGGCATTTTCAGGAATCCGCCAACAACAGGAAGGGGCGCGTGAACTGCACGTCCTCCTACTTCTATGCTTAGTCTATTACCTGCGCTTTTTATGTCGAATGCATGATGCACCTGCTCATGCAATGGTCCATCGTCCGGAAAATCGAGAATAGAATCCTTGCCATATATATCTGGAAGGCAGAATAAGTACAGATGCATCGCATGGTCTCGTATGTTCAGCCCGTATAGAAGAAGATTGCGAAGCAGGAGCGTCTGATCAGAAGGGGTAATTCCAAGTCCGCGTTCAACTGCTTCTGTACATGCGGTTTGATGAGCAATACTGCAGGTTCCGCATATCCTTGAAACTATCTGAGCAACTCCTGTTGCGACTTTTCCCCTAACTGCTTGAGTGTAAAAACGCCTGTTTTCATTTATTCTGAGTTTTACGTCTTTTACTTTTTTTCCTTTCACAGAAATGCCTATCTCTGCATGTCCCTCGATCTTACTGATGTTCTCTAAGGTGATCTCAAAATCTTGTGTATGCATTCATTCCACTCCGAATTCTTTAAGGCATTCCTCAAGTTTTTTCATGAAAATATTCGCATCCATGGGGCAGCCAGGAACATTGTCATCCACTTGGACAACATCTGCTACCTTCTTCACATTCTCCCAGAGATGGTGCGCCTTTATGAACGGCAGTATCTCTTTCTTGGTTTCGGCGTCAAACATGTTTCTCTGTGCAGACGGCAGACCAGTAACCGCACATGCGCCGACTGCGATCAGCTTCTTGCAGTTCTTCCTTATCTTTTCAACCATCTTTTTTTCATGATCAGTAGATATCGCACCTTCTACGAAAGCAACATCCATATTCTTCATATCGTTTTTAGATTTGAGCATCTTCACATGTGCGAAATCCAGCTTTTCCTTCCACTGGAAGTAATTTTCGTTCATAAGCTCCACGAATACTATTGATGAGTCCTCACAGCAAGTGAACGTGAACCAGCCTATGCGTAATTTTTTTTCCATGATTACCGCTACGTTGTCCAATGCAAAGTATTTAACCATTGCGTGCGTTAGTTATTCATGGACTTTCGAAAAGGTTTAATGCTAGCTTTAGTCACGGCTCTTCTCAGTGGAATATCGGTGTTCGCTAATGGATTTGCAGTGAAGGGATTCGACCCATTCGTGTTCACTACTATGAAGAATCTTTCAGCAGTAGCGCTTATCGGGGCATCAGTACTCGCCTTTTCATACAGGAAAGAGTTGTTCTCCCTTACCAAAGTCCAATTTGCTAAGCTTGTACTCATAGGTGCTATTGGAGGTAGCATACCATTCCTGCTATTCTTTTGGGGGCTTAGTCTATCTTCAGGAGCGATAGGTTCGTTCATCTACAGGTTGTTATTCGTTTTCGCATCAGGGATCGCAATTTTCGCGCTAAAAGAAACAGTAAGCCGCAAATATATTTTCGGAGGTGCATTATCAGTAGGAGGTAATGCGCTTTTGCTTAGCGGCCAGCTGGCATTTGGTTTCGGGGAATTTCTGGTTTTGCTTGCAACAATCTTATGGGCGATAGAATTCAACATTTCCAAGAAAGTCATGGCTGACATATCCCCGCGCATAGTTTCATTCGGAAGGATGTTCTTTGGTGCGATAATCCTTCTGACATTCCTTTTTGCGATAGGGAAACTGGACATGTTATTCGTCTTTTCTACTCCTGTCCAGCTTGAATGGTTCCTAGTCACGGCATTGTTCTTGTCTGCATATCTGATATGCTGGTATCCTGCACTCAAGGAATTGCCAGTTTCAGTTGCAACCCCTGTCCTTGCATTGGGCGGGCTGGTTAGCACTGGATTGGCGTTTGTGTTTGCTGGAAAAGCGATTGCACCAGTTGAAGCATTCGGCATGCTTGCTGTGCTGGCAGGGATTTCGTTTATGGCAAATCTCCATTCGCTTGTTCTGAAATTCTTCTCCTGTTCGCGCGCATGATGGGATAAAATGATGGATGAACTTGAATCCGCAGGACGGTATTCGATCGTTCCAAATTCTTTAGGCTACTGTGGAGGATCAGACTTTTCTAAGGTATTCAAGCGTTATCGTGAAGGCAAATCAACCAAATCAGAGATGCGTCAAGCTCTCAAGCGGTTCAAAAGTCTTTACGCATATCTGAAAACAATCGCCAAGGCGAACAAAAAGAATCCATTCGATCGCAATGTCCTCGAGGCTTTTTGGATTGGAAATGATCTGCTTACTAATGTGACTGCAGGAAGCATACGAAAACTCATCTTACGTGACCTAGTAGCTGCAGGGATGGATAAGAAACGGGCACAATCCGCAGCGGACAAGCTTCCCGAAGGAATTCTTCTTCACCATAGCTTCAATTCCATTTATCTTAATTTTGTCGGGAATAAAGTCAAGAGAACAACTACTAATTTCGACAAATGCAGGATTGGATGGGGAAAGGTAGTTTCCATCAGCAAAAATTCATGCATTCTCAAATATCCGCCAGTAAAAAGGAACAAAGTTGGTTATCGTCTCGGTGTATATATAACGCGCAGATTCAGCCGTCATGTCTGCGGAGTTCTTCTCGAACCCAACATACATATCGGAGATATTGTTTCTACACACTGGGGCGCAGTAGTGCAGAAACTGAACCGCAAACTGCTTTACTCCCTCAAAAAATTCACCAATATAAATCTTTGTCACACGAAAACAATTTAAAATCCATCCTAACAATAATAGAAACTGCCACTGAATGTCAAATTTCTATCGTTCAGCGAATACTAACCAACTGGTGAAAACATGAACAGCAATTACCAAATATCATACCGTGTCGAGGAAGTAGAGGGAATCGTAAAATTAAGGTGCTCAGATGCAAGAGATGCTGGAGCATTGGAACAATGGATGAAACGATACCTGGAACTCGAATATCTGGCAAGAGGTGTGAAGCCAGATGTAACCTCGCTTAGCCTTGCAGGTACATTTATGACTCCGGATGTCGCTCTTGAAGTAATGAGTATTCTTCACAGGCTTCTTAACAACTATGCTGCGTTCCAGAGGGAGGATATGCTGAATCTAGTCGTGCAGATATTCGGACACGGAGGCGTCCAATCTGTGAATGGTACAGAGGATGGAAAAATAGTTTATCTGCCAAACGAATTGGAGATTTCAAAGGCCGCAAAATTCAACTGCGGAATGGGCCATGCAAAAGATGTTTGGGCCAAGTTTGTAGATGAGATCGAGTCAAAAGGCCTTAATGCAGAATATTTTGATTTCGAAACAAAGAGAGAAGTGAAGAAAACAATAAGATCCAGAGATGAATTATTGTCTCTTCTAAGAAACGTTTATCATTTTGAAGGAACAGAGGTTATGGATTTTGTGAGTAGCATACCTGATTTGGTCCAGCATCCATTAAACCAAAAAGAAATACTCCGAATTCTCTTGAACAGGAATATCGAAATTGTGAACGTTCCAGTGCACATCAATGCAGCGATAGTAAATTATCAAACTGGTTTTTGCCCAAGAGTAGATAGCAACATGCATATACATACATTCCTAGATGACATGGCATTGCTCAGAAAAAGAATTCTTTCAGATACTGATCTTTTATCTGCAAGAGATCCAGAACGTGTGAGAAGAACCAGTCCTCAAGTAGAAACCGTGAAGGCATGTTTGATTAGTTCAGGAAGCATAGATTCTGCAAGAACAAAGGTGGCAAAATGGCTTACTGCAAACGGAATAGAAACTGATGTGGCAGGCGGCGTTTTCGCAATCATAACGCGAAATGCATCCCAGCAATATGGTCCATTTGGTCCGTACAAAGCTGCGGCTTTCTTGTATGCGGCTCATCCAGATTTTTTGGGAATAAAGACATTCATTCTTCTTGGAGAAGACAAAGAAGAAGCAGAAAGGATTAGATATAAACTACATAAAGATCCGCTTATGCGTTTCGTTGTGGAGAAATACAATGTAGGATTCAAAGTACTCACAAAAAAAGATGTAGAATCAACAAACGGAAGAATTTTGACAAGAGATGACGTTTTGAATCTTACTGCTCCAGGAAAAAAGCTACCTGTTTCTTCTGATGAAAAATATCAAGAAATAGTTAGAAAGGCGTTACGGGAGCTTGTACCTCACGAAAAATCTATTCTTCACAGGCCAATTATGAATCCTCAGCTTGGAAGACTTTGCGTAAGAAAGCCTAGTTAGAGTATAGCAGCACTATTCTATCTCGGTATCTCCCCTTGTGCTTTACCCACTTGGGATACTTCCCTATTATTTTTTTGAATCCTATTTTTCTGTATAGTCTCATCGCAGGAATGTTTCCATCTATGTATGCGATATACATATTTTTCGGCTTAAGTTTTTTCTTTGCTTCGTTTATGATCATCCCGAGAAGAATCTCGCCAAGACCTACACCCCTGAAATCCTTTGCTATCGCGATGCCGAAGCTCACATTGTCCTTTTCTTTCATGCGGTCTCTTTTTGCCTGCAATGCGGCGATCACTCTTTCACCATAGAGCGCAATGAGCGTTATGGACTGGCCATGATCCGCCTCTTCCAATGCCCTGCGTTTCCATTCCATCTCTTCGGTAAGAGAATATTTTTTGTCAACCAATAGGAATGCGTCCTCATCTACCAATTCGTTTATGTAGCTCTGGAGGGCACTGGAAGGGATTTCTCTGGTAAGTAACGTTACGGTAATTTCCCTGCCATCTCGCAAAATTATCTTTGTAGGTTGCATAATAATCATCTGTTTTATGGGTGATTACGGTTTATTCCTGCTCATAGTTCTTGGAATCTGCTTGAACTGCGGTTCAAGTTTCCCAAGAACATCGTTATCCTTTATTATCATGGTTTATTCCTGCTCATAGTTCTTGGGAACGCAATCGCATCTTTTATGTTTTCCATTCCACATATCCAGCGCAGAACTCGTTCCACACCAACTCCGTATCCGCTATGTGGGACGCTGCCGTATTTCCTCAGATCGAAATACCACTCGTAGTCTTTTGGATTTCCGCCTTCTTTCTTGATCCTTTTCTTCATGTCTTCGACATCAAGGCTTCTCTGCGAACCTCCGACAATCTCTCCGAATCCTTCCGGAGCGAGCATATCGAAGCATAGCGCGGTCTTCGGATCCTTTGGATCTTTTGGCTTGTAGAATGCCATTATATCGACAGGATAATTCGTAACTACTACTGGCGTGTCAAAGTGAGTCATGATCTTCTCTTCTTCTACAGTGCGCAAATCTTCGCCCCATCTGTGGTCTATTCCATCCTTTTCCTTCAGAAGTTTCAATGCGTCCGTGTACGTTATCGTCGGGAATGGTTTTGATATCGAGATTTTCAATTTTTCCACGTCTCTCCCGAGGAATTTAAGATCATTTTCGTGCTTTTCAAGAACTTTTTCCACAAGGAATTTTATCTCGTCTTTAGCAAGCTGTGAAACGTCATCGAGTCCCATCCACGGGGCTTCCATCTCAGCCATCCAGAACTCCGCAAGATGCCTGGAAGTCTTGCTTCTCTCTGCCCTGAAAGTTGGTGCAACATCATATATCTTTCCAAGAGAGAATATCGCTGCTTCGGCGTATAATTGCCAGCTTTGGGTGAGATACATCTTGTCTTCGAAATATTGCACTTCGAACAAGGTCATCTTTCCTTCGCATGCGTTTGGAGAAAGAAGCGGTGGATCGAATAATGTATATCCTCTTTTCTGGAAGAATTCATGTATCGCGCTGACCATTGTGCTTCTTATCTGGAGTATCTTCGTAAGCTTCTGGCTTCTTATCCAGAGATGCCTAACATCCAACAGGAATTCCTCGCTTAGATCCTTTGCGATCGGGAATGGCTCTCCTCTGGAAACCGTTTCGAATCCTGTAACCTGGAGTTCATATCCTCCGGGTGCGCGTTCATCTTTCTTAATTGTCCCAGTGACGATAACTGAGCTTTCCACATATGCTTCGCTTGAATCTTTCCAGCCTTTTTCATCTACCTTATCCTTTTTTATCGTCGCCTGGATCACGCCAGTGGAATCCCTGACAACAGCGAAAATCATATTGCCTGATATGCGGTGCCTGTAAACCCAACCCCGTACTGTCACTTCCTTTCCTTCCTCTTTTCCAGAGAGCACATCTACTATATCGGCAATCATGCTAAAACCTTTGAAAAATTGTGGAAAAATTATCTTCAGAAAGCCTTTAATCCCTATCTATGTATAATTTTAACTATACTATGCGGAATTCTGTGGAGTTTTTGATTGCTAAACGTGCGTACCGCACTCAACTTCCACGTGAGCCCATGTTTTATATCTTTAATTCCCGGTTGAGATGATGGCTGCAGCAAAAAAAGTGTTTAGTCCGCCAATTACTCCTACAACATTGCCATTATCAAGAATATTACGTAGAGCAAAAAATGCGGTTTCTGAAAAATTTGATGCCTGTAATCAAATAGGTGCGCTACTTAAGCAAGATCCATCTCAACATTCTATCGTTGCCGAACAGTTCGTTGCCATTTATGCCGCGGGTTCGTTAAGAGTAAGAAAACCAATGACTCAAATCGAGGAAGGCGCAAAAAGAATAATTTCTGCATATGATTTTTCAAACTATGAGTTCGAGAGGTTGGGACGTGAAAGACCAGAAAAAAAATTCAGGAAAGATGGGAAAACTCCGATGGTTATTCATTCTCTGCGCGTTGCATTGATTGGAGCTTATCTCGGTGCAGGCAGCCATCAAATCGCATCTTTGCTGTTGCATGATTGTCCAGAAGATTGCGGAACATCTATTTATGATATAAAAAACAGAATCAGTAAAAGAACGGCGATATTTGTTTCTCTATTCACTAAGCCAAAGCTCCATATAGAACAAGGTGCAAGAGGTGTTGACAAAGTAGATTGGGTTTTTCTGCTTAATGATCTGGCTTTCGGAGCAAAGGAATGGGAAAGAACGAAAGACTGCGCCGGACCAGAGCATTATGAGGGACGCCTAAGAACACATATGACCTGGATTTTGAATACTCGAGTAGGTTTAGCAACTCCAGAAATCAAATTGAAAGCGCATTTGTATAAATTAGTTGCGGATGGGTTGGACAATTTTGTCACAGATATCCATCTGGATCCAACTAAGGCAAGGATAAGGTGCGCTGCGCTTGTGCCCGAGATTCGCCATCTAGAGATAACTGGTCCAACCATACGGAAATTTTTCATAGAACTCCTTATGGAGAGAGGTTTCGATATTTCAGATGCAAAAACTCCGAGAATAGTTCCTGAACAAAAAGTAATCGAGTGCCTCCCAATAGACAAACATTTGAATGTTTCAGTATTGGATCGTTTGCCGGCACCAAACGGCCACATTATAATTTATGTGGATGAAGAAATGAAATCTGCAATGAGACACAGAAATTACAAAGGAAGAATCAGAATAGAACTCCCTCACAGTGCAAGCATAGATAGCCATTCGATGCTATTAAACTTTTTTTCACAAAATTATCCGAGTTTGCCGTTGAGAGCCGAACCTGGGGAAAGCCTTTTGCCATGGGCAAGCGAAGCTGCAGGAAGGCATGTGTTTCTGAGAGGGGTAAACAGTCTGGAAAGATATCAGCTTCTGATAACTGCTTTGGAATCCTTTCATGATTTCCTTTCTCAGCACTAATTTTCCATAATGTTAAAATACTTTTCAGAAAATAAACAAACGTTGATTCTATGAAAGCAGAGATAGCAATAATAGGAGGAACAGGAGTCTATTCTCCGGATTTATTCCATACAATGGAAGAAGTCGATGTACCAACGATCCATGGTGAAACCTCAGATAAAATCAAGATCGCGGAACTTGGCGGAAAAACCGTTGCATTCCTTCCCAGGCACGGTTCAAAGCACACTATTCCTGCGCATAAAGTCAATTATCATGCGAACATACGCGCCCTCAAGGAACTTGGCGTGAAAAAGATAATCGGGCTGTGCGCAGTCGGGTCTCTCAAAGAACATATGAAACCAGGCGATTTCGTTTTGTGCGATCAGTACATAGATTTCACTAAGCAAAGAAGGCTTACGTTCTATGATGGAGATCCAGTAGTCCATATATCCACTGCTGATCCTTTTTGTCCGCAGATGCGTGCACAGGCAATAAAAGTAATGGACAAACTCAAGATACCTGTTCATTCCACGGGAACATATGCATGTATAGAAGGCCCGAGGTTTTCGACGCGTGCGGAATCACGGATGTTCCGTTCTTTCGCTGACATAATCGGTATGACGTTGATTCCCGAAGTGAATTTGGCCATAGAATCCGAGATGTGCTATCTTTCAATAGCAAGCGTCACGGATTATGATGTATGGGCGGATCGCCCTGTAAATGTCGCAGTTGTTCTTGAGACCATGAAGAAAAGCAATGAGCTTGCGCAGAAGATAGTGAAGGATTTAATTCCGATACTAGACCAGGAACGTAAATGCCCTTGCCCAGAATCATTGAAATATGCGGTAGTGAAATGAACAAATGTTTAAGATGCGGAAACTGCTGCACCCGTTTCGGGGTTTGTATAACTCCTTTTGATATCCGCAGAATAGTGAAAACAACTGGTTTGAAACCCTCGGAATTTGCCGATTATATCTCTGAGCCAAAAGAACGTGAGAGAAAAGAGCCGGCGATATTGATTGATGGAAAACCGAGCTTGCTGGTGCTTAGAAGAAACCAGAATAATGTCTGCTTCTTTTATTCTCCTTCAGGTTGCAAGGCGTATTCTTTCCGCCCTATGCTGTGCAGGACATATCCATTCAAGCTTGAAGAAGGAAAGCTGAGAGATATGCGATCAAGGGCGTGCATCGAATGTTGGCACCCTGACGAAAAGAGCGAATGCGAATATGAATATGTTCATGACATAAAGAAATACGAAAAAGAGATAGAGGAATACAAAAAAATAGCTGAGAAATGGAATGCAAAAGGAGGGGGAAGCTTCAGGAAGTTTCTGGATTCAATCAGTCGTTAGCGCTTACCACATATACTTTTAAACCTTAAATTTGCTATCAATTTGGTGCATATATGGATCGAATGAAGTTCGTACTAATACTTGGGATTTTATTTTCTGTTTCTTTTGCTTTGGGCTGTGAACCTGGAACTTCCGAATGTGTTGATTCTCAATCATATCACACATGCACGGATCTTGCGATATGGAATGAAACGCAATATTGCCCGCTAGGTTATTCCTGTTCAGATGGCCAATGTGTTGCGCCCATAGGATGCAAGCCGGGAACTTCTGAATGTGTTTCTGCAGCCTCTTATCATACGTGCGGTGATTATGGAATATGGAATCCTGAGCAGCAATGCCCATCAGGCCAATCCTGCAATAGCGGGATATGTGTAGGCCCTACTCCTCAATGCTCTTATCAGCAGACACGATGCAATCCGGATAACCCTGGAGAGATGCAGATATGCAACCAATATTATCAATGGACGCACTGGAAATGGTGCAGTATAACCTGCATGGAAGGTCATTGTGTCGAATGCAGTCCTGGGAATACAAGATGTGCGGATAGTTATTCTTACCAGACCTGTGGAAGCGATCGTTATTGGGGTCCAGTTTCAAACTGCGCTCAGAACTATGTGTGCAGCAAAGGTTCATGCACACTATCTCCTGAAATGAAATGCACCAGCGTTGGAACAACTCGATGCTCTCCGGATGATCCGAATGAAATGCAGATCTGCGGTTCGAACCATGTTTGGAAAGATTGGCAGTATTGCGATAAAGGATGTGATTACGGAAACTGCGTATCATGTTATACCGGAAACAAGAAATGTGTGGGTACAAGTTCTTATGAAATATGCAATTCCAAAGGCCAATGGGGCGATGCTACGAATTGTCCAAGCGGTTATGTCTGCCAAAGTGGAAACTGCCAATTGTCTCCTGACAATAAATGCACCACTAATGGACAAAAAAGATGCTCTTTGACTGATTCCCAGATGCTCCAAACCTGCAGTAATAACGCGTATATAGATTATGTTAAATGCGATTATGGTTGTTTCAATGGCGCTTGCGGCGACTGCAAGCCAGGAACAAAGGTATGTGCAGACGTAAATAGCTATCGCTTCTGCACAGTCGATGGGCAATTGTCTGAAGCACAATCCTGCCCAAACGGATATACTTGTGAAAACGATGGGCAGTGCATAGAAACTCCTGTTTGCTCAGAAGGACAGGAAAACTGCGTTTCTGACTCGGTTTATACCTGCACAAACAATACCTGGAAATTGTTTTACCACTGTCCACAGGATACTAACTGCAAGGAACAATCTGGGGTAGCTTCATGTGTTTCAGAAACTCAAGTGAGTCCGCAACCAAGCGGCAAACCTGATGTGAAACCTCAGCCAAGCGTTTCAAATGGCTTCAGTTCCATGGAACTCGCTTTGCTTGGTTTGGTAGTGGTGTTTGCGATTGCAGCAACATACTTCTACGTAACAAGGAAAAAATGATTTGCGGTGATAGCAATGGTTTCAAAGGATACGATAGAACACATCAAATCAAAGATAAGGACTATTCCTGACTGGCCGAAAAAAGGCATACTGTTCAGGGACATAACTACTTTGCTGAAAGATAAGGAAGGCTTCAATCAGATGATGGAACTTCTTGTGGAACGCTATAGTGGCCAGCACATAGATCTTATCGCAGGAATAGAAGCACGTGGTTTCATTCTCGGAGGCGCGCTTGCTCATCGTTTGGGCCTTGGTTTTGTTCCAATACGGAAGAAAGGAAAGCTTCCTGGGAAAACAGTTTCAATAGGATATGGATTGGAATATGGAAAGGACATCATCGAAGTCCACGAGGATGCGATAGATGGAAACAGCCACATACTTCTTGTTGATGACTTAATTGCTACAGGTGGAACTGCATTGGCTGCATGCGAACTGATAAACAAGCTTGGAGGAAAAGTCGTTGAATGCTGTTTCATAGTTGATTTGCCTGATTTAGGCGGAAAGAAGAAACTTGAGAACGCTGGTTTCAAGGCATTCAATCTTCTTGAATTCGAAGGAGAATAAGTTATTAAATCGTTTTAAGCATCATTGATTCAGGTAATGATTATGAGACGAAAAATTGTTGACTCTAGACATGGTCCTGTAACTGTAATCAGCGGGGATGAATTAAAGAATCGCCAGCCAGCAACTGAAGGATTCCTGGCTCCGAAAGGGGTTCGTGTTTCAGTTTCCTCAAATTATTATGATGAAAAAAAGAATCTGATAACAATCACTGATACAGAATTATTTGCTCTTGCAAAAGCAAGTGCAGACAAGTTAACTCCACGAGAAAGGCAGGCATTGGCATTATTCAGAGTGCAGATAACCCGAGGCGATGAACTATCTGAAAGGCAGCAGGGTTTTCTTTACGATCTGATTGAAAAATGCAGAGATCCAGTAAAGAAAAAAACAATGCTTTCTCCAGAGGAGTTTGAACAAAGAAAAACAATCAGGAACGCGCTTCTTGCGATGCTTAATAAAAATGCGACTCCGGAACAAACCGGAATTGTTTTTTCCGATGAATCCCTTACTAAAGCTAGAGAAGAGCTAACAGGAATTCTAACCGGAATCACAATCTTGTCTAAAGATGGCAAGACTGCATCAACTGAAAACGTCGTATCAGCAGTTATGGTTTATATTCTTGCACGTATCGGATATTCAAATACCCACGTTTTCCTAATAGACTCAGCAGAAAAACAATTCAAGCTTTTTTTCAGGAAAGAAGTTCAAGAAAGCGCGATTTCTGATGCCCGCAAAAATCTTAGGGATTTCCCAAGTGCATTACAAACCGCACTTAAGGACCATCCGAATAGGATGAGTTATGCTGCATTGGTCGATGTCATTGATGGAATGTATATCTCACTTCTTAGTTCTGACACATCTTTTACAAAAAGCAGCGTAACTACACTAAAAGGCGGTCTTCCTGGTATGGGAAAAAGGAATTAGATTATCTTCACCTCTATGAAAAACAACGATAATCATCGTAATTCTGACGCAAAAGCTTATAAACCTCGAAACATTCGTTTTCTTAACCATAGCAAACCAACCGAAGTTAATCAGAAGTTCATTGCTCCGAAAAACATTGTTGGTTTGCTAGTTGTGCTCCAAATTATTAGTTTGGAGCGCTAGAGTTATAGAGGTGTATAAAAAATGGCTGAAAAATCGGCGTTGGATATATTGGCTATGGTGTTAGTAATCATAGGCGGCTTGAATTGGGGTTTGATGGCATTGTTTAACCTTGATCTAGTACAGGCGATATTGGGGAGTATCCCAATGCTAGCAAAGGCAGTATACGTTTTGGTTGGCCTTTCCGCACTGTATGTTCTTTATGCCCAATTCATAAGGAAATAGACTCTTCTTTTTTGTTTTTTCCCAATCGTTTACTTGTTTTTAATTCTTCTTGTCTATTAATCTTCATATGGAAGAGTTACCCACTCTGAGAGTACTGCCGAACGGTGTTCTTATACCCACGGAAGAGTTTCTTATCGCGATACATGACAGAATAATAGATTATAGAAAAGAATTCGGACGTGAAGACACTCGTGCTTTGCGCGACCGAGGAGTATTGCAACATCTCTGCGATATGCTGGCAGATCGTCCTCACAAATATTCCAATGACGCAGTAAGAGATACGCTCTACGTAGCCACTGAAACATTCTACAATATCGCCTGCCAGCATCCGTTCCATGACGGAAATAAGAGCACTGCATATGTCTCTGCTTTGGTATTGATATATGCGAACAGCTATGCAAATGCGATAAATGGAAAAGAACTGCATTTCGGCTTATATGAGGATAAATGGCTTCTGGGAGCACCTAAAGAAGCAGAAACGATTACAAGGCTGGCAGAAGCTGGTCAGGATGACAAAGAGCTGAAAAGGCTTATAAAGGAGTTTCTGCAGAAAAGTGTATAATTGAGGAATTCCAATGACTAATGAAAAAAAGGATCTGATCCGGAAAGAAGGGGACAAGGTTCATGTCGACGAATTAGTGGACCAGATAATGAAGTCAAAGAAAGCGGTTCTCAAAGAGCTTGCTTCAAAGTAGTTATTTTATAAATGTTATTATTCATATATATTTATGGGCATAACATGTCAAGACAAAGGGTACGTTATTTTAATCCATCTCGAGGATATGGTCCAGTGACCATACGGCCGATTACAGAGCCGATCCGCAATCCCATACTTCCAGTTGGCAATACAGTTACCTTTTCAGACGGAACTAGCATTACGGATACCGAACTTTTGGAACTTATTAGAGCAAACTCTAGAAATTTGATGCGCACTGAGCAACGTGACGTTATCAAGCTCAGAATAAAACTTACAAACGGAGAGCAATTGAGTAAAGCTGAGATGCGCTCCCTTAAATTTCTAGTATCTTCTCTTAAGTTGAGGACAAATACTGCAATTCAGGTTGAACCCCCGGAAGAAAAAGCAGAAAGAAGAGCATTAGGCCGTACGTTTTCTGCAGCTTTGAAAAACAAGCTTACTCCGGAAAAATGCAGGATTTTATTCTCAGAAGACATATTACAAGAGGTATCTGCAGAAGTTCAAAAAATACTGCAAACTAGAATTCCAACTAAAAGTTTCCAAGAATTAATGGATTATCTTCTGATCTCCATGGTTAAAAAAGAGGTTACGGATTCCATTAATTTAGAAAAACCAGTAAAACCATTTGAATTTTTATATTCGAAAAAGCAACAGGAAACAATGACTGATGGTTTAGATGATGGTTTGAGATATCTTCCCACAAAACTTAGAGAAACACTAAAGGATTATCCTGTTGAAATCTCCATGAATGATTTCCAAGAGATCGTTGAGGCGATTCTGCCAGCTCTTAGCGGTTATAGCGAAATCAGCGCAAATGCATTAAAAGGAGGGGCGCCAGGGTTAGGAAAACGATAGATTTGCCATAACCTACCTGCTCTTAAACATTCCGATTGATAAGATTAACAATAGTCTATGTAAATTTAAGGTGTAAAAATGGGTTTTGAAGATAGAGGAGATAGGACAATGTATGACGCTACATGCGCCAAATGCGGCCAAGCATGCCAAGTACCGTTCAAGCCAACAGAAGGAAGACCGGTTTACTGCAGAAACTGCTACAAGCCAAAACCAAGATTCTGAAGCTAATTCACATTAGTTAAGAATTTTTTTTCTTTTGTTTATTTCTTTAATTTGCTATTTTTTTATCAGTTTTATTGTTTTCGGTAGGCGGACCAAGTTTTCCTGAGTCATATTCCTTCAAAACTGGGTCTCTGTATGGAGTTCCTCCTTCCCCAAGATCCTCATTTGCAAGTAACGTATGGTTTTATCTCTCCGGAAGCGTCACTGCAATAACAGTCAAAGGCCAATGGTGGTTCGCAGTATTGAATATCCTTCTTTTTATTGGATTACTGCTCTTTCTTGGAAGGAAAAACATAAACTGGAAGACCCATGGGGTTTTTTCAGCATTCATCGTCTCATTGTTCGTAGAGATGTACGGCGCGCCACTGGCATTGTATTTCCTTTCAGAAAAGCTCGGACAGCCCGCAGGATCCAAGCAGCACGAAATACTGTTCAATGTGAACTTCCTCGGGATAAACCTTGGATTCGACTTATGGATGACTTTTGGAGCAGTAATGATCATCCTTGGCATGGGAATCATCGCTCTTGGATGGTATCAGCTCTGGAGATCCAAGGAGAGATTATTCACAGGCGGCCTATACAGATATTCCAGACATCCGCAATACGTAGGATTCCTGTATACTGTCTGGGGTTGGATGATCGCCTGGCCTACAATAACAACGCTGTTATTTGCCCCTGTTTTGACTGCGGCGTATCTAAATGCTGCAAAGAAAGAGGAGGAATTCATAGAAAAGGATAATAAGGATTACCTGAGGTATAAGTCTCAAACTCCGTTTCTTGGGTGAGATCTATGAGTTTGTTTAATGGAATCAGCATGGCAGCAACCGCTGCGATATTCGGTTTCGTGGCAGCTATAATAGGCATAATCGCGATATTCTTCTTTGCAATATTGGGTGCATTAGTTGGCGCAGTCACAGGATGGCTTGTTTCTCTTACTCCGATAATCGGAAGCGCAGTGACCGAAGGTTTCATGAGTGTAGGAGTGAAGGATCCGAACCTCGTTTCACTTGGGGCAATGATAGGGTTTATAGCTGGTTTCTTCAAACAGAACGTAGGAAAATGCAACTGCAATGGATGGGATTGAGATGGACTCAAACTCGGAAGTTGTATACGAAGAATTCAACAAAAAATGGAAAATAATCTCTAAACTTATTCTTGGGGAAGAATTAGGAGAACTTATAGATTTCAAAAAATGGCTTGTTGGAACCAGCAGGACTGCATTCGTGCATAAATCAAATTTCTCAGGTAAACCCGTTCATCTTGTACTTCAATACTATCCAGACAACGCGAAATTCGCATCTATAGAAGAGATAGATCTGAACAAAAAATACGAGCCATTGGACATAAACGAGATAAAAGATATCGATTCCATTGCGGAAGCAGTGCAGGAACGCGTAGTCTATACCGGCAATATGCATTTGGGGGAGTGCAAATATCTTTCTGAGAGTACGGATGTTGTTTCTTCTTCGTATATCTATTCTTCTGCGCAGGTAGCATATTCCAAATGGATCGCTTACAGCTACAATCTGGAATATTGTGAATACTTATTTGGATGCCAGAACATCGGCACCAAAAGCAGTCATGCGATACGAAGCACGGCTACCGACGCGCAGATAAGATGCCTTGAGACACATACTTCAAGCAACTGCTATGATTGTTATTATGGGAATTCATTGTATAACTGCAATAATTGCATGTTTTCATTTGGTCTTAGGAATTCATCATACAAGGTTGGAAATCTTCAATTAAACCAGGAGGAATACGGCAAACTCAAGAAGAAACTACTGGCCGAGATCATAGATGAGCTCAAAAGAAAGAAATCAATACCCCAACTGGAAAATTTCTTTGTTGCTGTTCAGCCGAATCTGGAGAAAGGCAAGGAAATAATCCCGAAATCTTCGTCTCCTGAGCCCACAAACCAGGAAATGATCGAAGATGCGTTCCGTACTACGACAAAAATAGTGCTTGGCAAAGCGCTTTCAGGCCTGGACAGGTATGGCGCATGGCTGAAAAGGTATTCCAGGGACATGCGGGTCCGCAATTCGGTGCTCTCCGGAGAACGTTTGCTTATACCGGATTATTCAAATCTTTATAATTACCCTGAGAACAGGCTTGTGAACCTACAGGAGATAATATCTATTGGAAAAAACATTACAATCGATAAAAACAGGCTTGGAGATCTAAGCCTAAAAACAGTCGGTGAAATTATAAATGATGTCGCGTTTTTCTCAGGAGTAGAGAACTTCGGAGTCCTGAAAAACAATATTGAAAGCGAAATAAACGTAACCTGCCAGAATTTTTATAAAAGCATTCTTAATCTTTATTCTAAATTTGGTGCTTTTAACTTTCATGCATTTGAGTGCGAATATCTATTTGGCACTTATAGCCTCAGGAAATGCAAGTTTTCTATTAGATGTTATATGTCCGCAGACTTGACACGTTGCTTCGAGGTGGATTCTTCAAGGAATTGCTCGGATTGTTATTTCTGCCATAATTGCGAGAACTTACGTGAATCCATGTTCTGTTTCAATGTGAAAAATCTCAGTTATGCGATCGGAAATGTAGAACTACCCAAAGAGAAATATATGGAACTGAAGAAAAAAATACTTGGAGAAATAGTTTCTGAGCTTGAGGGAACGAACGATCTAGGGATGAATATTTTCAATCTTGTCAAAAAATAGGCCTTATAAACATTTTCTTCGAAGTCAAATCGTGCGATTATGCACAAAGGTGAAATCAGATGAAGATTTGTAAAACAATAATGTCTCTGTTGGTATTGTTAGCAGGTATTGCATTATTCCTCAATACCTCGATAGCAGGATTTACCGGGCTTCAGCTCGCAGGATTGCTTTTGATTCTGTTCGGTCTTGGTAAATTAGCTCATGTCTGCGGCATGTGCGGCTCTTGCGAATCCTGCTGCAAGAAGTAAATTCTTTGGTTTTTTAATTCTTTTTTATTTGATTAAGTAAAGATAAAAAATCTAAGATGATGAAATGAAAACAATGATTGCAAGGGCAAAAGAAAGAGATACAACGTTCAAAGGTAAGAAAGAAAAAATAGATCATAATCTTATAGCATACAGTGTTTCTAGTGATCCTTCTTAAAATAAAAAATAGTATTAGAATTACCAAAAGAGTTTGAGAATATGAAACTGACCGTGCTTTGTGATGATCAAACCAAGCATATTTATGACGTCGTAATCGAGCAGGACGAAAATAAGGTTTATGTTGCATATGTTTCGAAATTACCGGGTTGCCATACAGAAGGGGATTCTATTTCAGAAGTAATGACAAATATCAAAGAAGCGGCTGAGTTATACTTAGGAAATATTGCGGGTTGTTGAACCGCAAAAATTAACATTTTATGCGGTTTGTTTAAAAATGTTTCTATTTAATATGATACTATGAATTTCGAAGATCTGGCATTTCAGAATCCACATTGGACTGGTGAAAAGTATAACGTATCTGGTTTTAAAAGATATCTTTATGCTACGATGTCCAAAAACCTAGAGCACCGCCTTATTATCTCAATAACAGGTTTACGGCGCGTTGGCAAGACTGTTTTAATGCGCCAGCTGATAAATGGCTTGATTGATTCGGGCGTTAACCCAAAGGAGATTCTATACTTTAGTTTTGATGTGAGAGGTGCAGAAATCAGAGAGATAATAACTGAATGGGCTTCCAGATTTTCTTTGGATTACCGAAACAAAAAATTATATGTGTTTTTTGACGAAATCCAGAAAATAGATACATGGGGCGACAAACTAAAATTGATGTACGACAATACGGGCATTAAATTCATAATTTCCGGTTCTGCATCTATGCTGGTTAAAAAAGGGAAAGAAAGCCTTGCTGGCAGGATTTTAGAGTACAAACTAGATCCCCTTTCATTGGAAGAATACGGAAAACTAAAGGGCATAGATATTCAAAATATCGAATGGCAGGTTTATCAGGAGTACTTGCACAAGCAATTCCCAGAACTCGTACTTTCGGATATTGAACCAAAGGAGTATGTCTCATCCATTGTCAACAAAGTCATCTCCGAGGATTTTCCTAAACTGTATGAAGCAGTCTCAAAAGAAGATAGCGAACGCTTGTTTAGGGTCGTTGTAAAACAACCAGGTCAGATAATAGACTATACCGACCTTGCAAAAGATTTTGGCATTGACAGGGAGACTGTTTCAAAATATATGAATGCGCTTGTTGAATCCTATCTTGTCAGGAAAACGTACAACTATCTCAAAAACAATAGAAAAAGTGAGAAATCCTCAAAAAAGTATTACCCATATACTGCAAACCTTATCGATTATATCCTGCCTGTACCCGTAGATTTTTCATTGATTGCAGAAACAGATGTCGCATTTCAGCTCGGGGCAGAGTATTTCTCAAATCAACAAGGAACTGAGATCGATTTTATAGCTGGAAACAATCTGGACATCGGAGTAGAAGTCAAAATGAGAAGAACGATCGATTTCCAAGATGTGAAAACATTGGTTAGGACAAAGATTCCATTGCAAACGAAGTATGTGGTTGGATATCCAGATTCAAAATTAGACATACCCTCGGAGATAAAGTTTATTTCACTGGAAAAAACAGGAGATATTTTAGATAATAAAAATAAGTCATAGAAAAGCTAAAAGAGTTTGAGAATACGCGTATTATAATTAGTTATAATTATAAACCCTTCGTATAATATATTATAATCGGTGAAAGATATGGATGTGTTCCGGTCAAAACTGCGTCCTCTTGGATCTTCGGCATGCGTACTTGTCCCTAAAGAACAGCTTGAAAATGAAGGGCTGAAAATAGGAGATGAAATAGAATTTACATTGCTTAGACACCGAGATCCAAACGAGATAGAATCTGGTTTCGGGATGGCCAAACAATTTACGAAATCATTTGAAAGAGACAAGAAAACACGGGAATTCAAATGATACTCCTTGATACTTCTGCTTGGGTGGAATATTTCAAATCCACAGAAAAAGGCACGAAAGTCAAGGAATTATTTTATCAGAATATGGGAGTATATACCTGCCCCCTTACACTTGCTGAAATATCTGTCTGGTGCCATAAGAATAAGGAGAACCCAGAAGCATTTATTCAGAAAATAAAGCTTCTTTCTGCAATGCTTGAATTGACTGCAGATATATTACTTGCGAGCGGAAGGACATATTCCGTTGAACGTGAAAAAAACGGGAAGATTGGTCTTATCGATTGTATAATCTACAATTCAGCCAGGTTTCATGGCTTGAAACTTTGGACAAAGGATAAAGATTTTGAAAATTTAGTTGATGTTGAATTAATCTAGAATAATATTAGAATGACTAAAAGAGTTTGAGAATATGAAACTGACCGTGCTTTGTGATGTCAGATTTAGGGTAGAGAGGGCTATGAGCGGGAGTGTCGTAAATATTGAAAGCGAATGACAGAAAATATTTAAGTTGAACATACATCAATATAACGTGGATAAAATAAGCGAGTTTGCGGAAATTATTCTTTTGTTTATTCTATTTCCGCTAATCTGGCGATGTTTTGAAGAGGTTGTAAAGAATATGACGAAAAAGAAGGAGGAAAAAATCAGTGGTAATATCAATAACTCTGGTTTTGAAAAACAAATCTTAGACCATTTATCAAAAACAAGTATGGAAAATGCTAAACAAACTGAGATAATGTTACTTCTTACTGGAGTTATGGTTGTTAGCGGATTTTTCCAGATCATGTCTGCCTTCCCAGAACTTAAATCAAATGTTTTGTTTGGCACTGCAATTTTATCAATATCATTTGCAATTTATTGGATTTTCATATTATGTGAGATTTACAAGGGAAGGAAAGGTTAAAAAGTTGAATGTTTATTGTTTGAAAGAGGCGTGAAAGAAATGGTAAATATGGACAATCTTTTTTGGCAAATTAAAAATAAATCTTTCATAAGTGAATTAAAAAATTATTTGGTTTTTTTGAAAGAGGGGATGTATGATGAACACGGGCAGTTGTTGCACCCCAATATTTTAAATTCTCCAATTTTTGATCAATTCGTAGAAGAAATAGTCTCGATTAAAATAAAACTGGATTTTATTGGAGTAGAACAGGGTTTTATAGATTGGATAGACCGTATTTTTTTACCTAGTATAAAGAACATAGATGGTATTCAAACAGTGGAGCGTTTAAACCATAGTATGGACCTATTTTATCAAGCCATAGAACCGATTATTATGAAGACTGAGAATACGTTCGCAAATTTTAATAAAAAAGAACTTCATAGAATTGAAGAAGGAATAACCTGTTTTGAAAATGGTTGTTATACTGCAGCGGTCGTCATGGCAGTTAGTTCGGTAGAAGCTAGATTACACAGGATGCTTAAGGAAGCAGATGAGAAAATATATATGGATAACCGCTTCGAGGATAAAACATTAGGTGAATTAATAAAATTATTCGAAAAAAAAGAGTATACTGGTGAGAAATATGCTAAGATGAAGCAAAAAATTGAAACACTCCCTCAAATATATACGACATTTAATCCACTTATCAATCAAACTAGAATAATGTCTGCACATCCAAAAGGAATGATGGATAAAACGCTTGCTCGCTCAGTTATTAGTTTGTGTTGTAATTTTTTAATAAATCAAAAAACTCAAGTAATTATTAGATAGATTGCACCGCCTCTCAGTAAACCACCCATAAGTTAAACACCATAACAGTACTCAGTAAATCCTCAGAAAATCCAAAAACCCATTCTTTTGGCATTTATACGCTCGTAATATAGCTTACGCGTTCCATTTTCTCGACTCAATACTGTGATTGTAAACCATAGCATTAGTTTGCACTAAGTAGGTACTGGTTTGGTTTACTGTTATGGTTATTTTACTAAGCTGTTGGTTTACTTATACAAGGTTTTTGTTAATTAAAAAATTGGAAGATCTGATACGTCCACCATCGGAACATTAATATCTTTTGGAGTTGTTCTAAAAATTATTGGAACTGTAGGAACCAGAATGATTTTACCCTCCCAGGAATCAATCAAATAAATTGTTTTCAAAACCGTTAGTCCTTCTTTTTCAGAATCAATCCAATTCAAAAATCTTCTTACTGCTTGTAAGGTTGGATCTGCCTTAAACGTTTCTGGATAGAGTTCTATTTTTTGTATCCCTGAAGGTAACAAGCCTTCATATCTTTTAGGCACAGCTAATCTAAACAGTTCTCCATCTCTTACTCCGCTTATTATAAACGCAGTTCTTTCTCTAGAAACAGGTACTACCATAGTTATAATTATGCAGTTAACTATTTTTAAATATACGTTTATTACCTTTTTTAGCGACTAATTGCTATCTTGCGGTTTTTAGTAATATTTAACCTCATTCTAAGAATTATGAGGGCCCAAATAGCTTACTGGAGCAGTCGGAGTGCCACAACCCATCAATATTGACGTAGGAGTCGAAAGAAGAACAAGTGCAGATGGTATTATGACCTCTAAGCGGAATAAGTCTGGAGATTTTGTTATCTCTTTTAATATAAGAGGTGTTAAGAATGCTACTCCACCTGCCAGGAATAACCCCATTGCTTTACCAACGACTAAATATTGGTAAGTTTCATCACCATCGTAACCAGGTTCAGATCGAAAAGGTTTATTAGTATTAAAATAATGTCCAATTAAGTGTGCTCCTTTTCCTTCTGTTGTCTCTCTATCTGTTTTACAAGCAAGACGAAACAATTTTAGTGCTGCTAAGGCAGTAATACCTGCTAGGATTGCTTTTACTGCGCCATCTGTTGCATAGAGTATAGGTCCAATTGACATTGCTGTCAAATAACTTGAAATATAAAGATTCCTTGCTTTGTGGCATTGAAATTTAAATGCATCGACAGTTTTAATATCATTTATTTCTATTCTTTTCTCATATTTTTCCCTAAGTTGTGGTGGTAGGCATTCTCTTTTCAATCCTTCTCTTGCGACTTCGGCCAGTGGTTCTCCTTTGAAAAGACCCTTAACGAATGGCGCCACTCTTTCCCTTACAGAATAAGCCTGTTGTAGTTTTGACATGAGAATAGTTATTATTGATAATATATTTAAACACTACGTTTATTGCCTTTTTTGATAACTATTTATCTTTCTTAAACGGATTTATCACAGTAAGCCAAGGAATTTTCTTGAAATCAGATTCGTTTTCTGTTACTATCGTGCGGATATTCTGCGAATCCATAGTTGCAACAATCAAAGCATCAAAAAAATGAATGTTGTACGTTTCAAAAATTTCATTTGCTTTTTTTATTTCTGCAATTGAATAAGAAAGAACCGGGAATGAATTTTGGTAATCCGCAATACGGGAATTTATCTCATCTGCACGCATTGTTTTTCCAATGATTTTTGAAAACTCCGCCAGCACTTGAATCGAGATGACACCATTGTTATTATTTATCATATCGCTAATTACGGATAATGCTATGTCATGCTTAACTGAATCATCCATAGTCTCAGTATAAACAAAGACGTTAGTGTCTACAAATCTTAGCCATTCGTTCTGCATAAATCTCATTCCTGCTTGAATATACCTTACCTTCTTTATTAAGAATTCCGAGTTTTTTCGCATTTTCCATCCTGGCAAGCATGCGTTTTATTGCTGCTTTCCGTTCATGCTCCTTTTTGACATGTGAAATATAATCAGCTATGGCTGCCCAGACAAACTCGCTTAATGAGCCTTTTTTTCCGCCGTAAATCTCCTGGGCATACTTGCGGATCTCTTTTTCCTGCTCATCATCTACTGAAATCATGATATTTCCCATATTTACTCACATCCATAGATATATATGGAAATAGTTAAATATCTATCTATCAGGAAATGATATCTATAATCCCATCAATGTTGAATAAACACAAAATTCACTAACAACCTGAACTGTATTGAAATTCATTGCAAAAAAATGGTTGCGCACAAAACTAACGCAACAATATTCATATTCCCCAAGCACTTTTACAATGTCCTTCCGAGTTACCTCTAATTTACCCAATTTTTCAGGCAAATTCTTTACAATTTTAATCCCGTCATTAAGTACGTCTTCCTCAACTAAAATAAACCTGGGAACAATTCCACGCGCATATCTTATCAATGCATCTTGATATGTTGTTGGATTAAACTGAGTTGCTACTTGTTGTGCTTCCTGCTCTGAAAAACCAAAGTTTTTCCAAAGAGAAATGGAAACAGGAGATGTGCCCTTAAACAAAACCAATACGTCGTTTTTGGGAATAGAAGAGATATACCCTTCGTATCCCGTTTTTCCAGTTTCTAGATCTAATCGGATGCCTTCAATTAAACTTGCGCGTTCTTTGCGTTTGCCAAATCCTTTTCCAAATTCGCTTATATACGGAGGATTATAAATAGTAAATATTGGATGAACTAAAGCATGCACTGTTTTAGGATTCATGCATTGACCCCTGATTTTTCGTTTGAATCCGGAAGTTTTGTCCTGAAAACAGAACGGATACAGCTTACAGCAATTGCTGAGAGTACACCTGCAATCCCGGCGATAATCACCAACGTACTATTTGTAAGCATCAATAACGGACTGATACCGTCAGAAGCAAGTGATTTGGCACCATCAAAAAGGGAATTGATCATGCCAATTGCTAACGCAGTCGATACTATTCCTCCGATCCCAACCCATATTGGTTTTGCAAAATAGAACGGAGCAGTTTGTTTAAAAGAATCATATGTGCTTCTCATGAAACCCAACCAAATCGCGGCTGCAACCCCTCCCATTAAACATAAACACTTACCGAGCGTTTGGCCATCCTCCTGTTCTTGCGGTATTGTTAATGCTATGCTTTCTATTAAACAGGAAACTCCAAAGAACACTTTTGCATTGAATAATCTCTCATTCATTCTCTCCAATCTCTGTTCTCTAGATGGATTGGCAGAAGCCACTCTTTCCTTGTAAATTCTTTTGAGTTGTGGATCCAACCCCTTACGGGTTAATCCTTCCTTTGCAACCTCAATCAAAGGATGGAATGTCTTGAAACCTCTGCAGAATGCGGCGGTTTTATCTCTAAACGGATAGACATTTGTATATGCCATCTATTTTCACTCTTTACAGACATAAACTTTCGTGTGACCTTTTACTTTAGATAAAGGTTCGGTCATCTCGATGCTTGCCAAGTCAGGACCAACCATTTCCAAACCAGTGAGTACGAACTCAAAGCTTGTTGGAATCCTGCCGGGTGGGAATCTCTTCCCGGTTTTCAATTCAACTGAACCGTCGTTTCCAACGCATTTGATCTCGTCTCTTGCGAGTGTCATGCCTAAAGGGCATTCAACCATTTTCCCTTTTTTTGGTTCAACACACTCACGTTTAGGTTCTGAATCAGGTTTGCATCCTGAAACCACAGCTGCAAGTGCAATGGAGGCTATGACAATTCCTTTACCTATTGAATTAGTTCTTAATTTCATTCGTTACACCAATAATTGTTTTTATTGAGTTAACTATATAAAGATTTCTTTATTTTACTCTTTTAGTAACTAGTACTTAACTAAAAGAAAGATATTCTAAGAAATTCTAAAATAATTGAAGAAAAGATAAAATAATCACTTTATAGCTAATTTTCCTTTTCCTCCTATTTCTTGTTCCATTCTTTGCTCTAATTGTTTAATTGCTTGATCTATGAATTTAGATGGCAATTCTTGAGAACCGAACTGTCCATTAAGAGTAGGGCGGCTTCCCTCAGAATTCAACTGCTCTTTTATGTTTTCAATAATCGGTTTCAGCTGACGCCCATTTACTTCCCCTCCAAGTTCGTTTAACACGGTTATCTTGGAAATCCCGTTAATTTTCGAATTGAATTCGTTTTTAGTAGCAGAAATATCAATAGTATATGTTTTTCCATCGCTTCCCTCAACTTTTGCTTGATATGTGTCTTCAGGCATAGTTTCACCTAAGTTAATATGCTCAATATTGCTTTTTTAATCCTACTTTTGGACAAAAAGCATTCAATTTACAACTATTACACTTCGGTTTCCTTGGAAGGCAGATCGTTTGTCCATACGCAACAAACGTCTTGTTGAATGAACGCTTTAATCTTTCTGGAACGATGCAGACAAGTTTTTTCTCAGTATCGTCTGGATTTGTTGTCTTCACTATACCAAGGCGATTTGAAATTCTATGCACATGAACATCCACACCGATCGTGTTTTTTCCGAAGGCGCGCGCAAGAACGATATTCGCTGTTTTCTTTCCTACTCCTGGCAATAGAAGCAGTTCATCAAGAGTTGATGGAACAGATGAATCAAAATCATCTATCAGTTTTCTGGATAAAGAAATCAGATATTTTGTTTTTGTTCTATAGAATCCTATGCCATATAGTGAATTTTCGAGAGAATTTTTGCTGATTTTGAGAATGTCCTCTGGAGTCTTGATATGCCTGAACAATCGATTTACGATTGGAATGCTGGTGCTATCCTTTGTTCTTGCAGATAGCAGGGTGGACACCAATATCTGAAAATCGTTCTTTGCCGCACTCTCGAATAAATAGACGGGTGCGTCTCTTGTTCGAGGATCATTCTGCATTATTTGAAGTATTCGCTCTATTCTGTTCATTACATCTTTATTTCCGTGCAGATCGTTTTCCTATTCGTAAGCAATGCTTCGACGCGATCCACCTTGCTTGCATTCACAATATATACTGGGGCTTTCAGCTTTGTAAGCTCTTTGATCTTCCCTTCCATACCGCCAGTAACGTCAGGTGCGCCTGCAGAGCTTTTTATGTGCTTCATCACATCTGCGAAATTCTTCTTATCTATTCTTGGAACTACTTTTCCTTCAACAAGAATTCCGTCGACATTAGTTCCCATAATTATTTTCTTTGCTTTCTTTCCGAGATATGCTGAGATCTGGTCTCCTGAACATACAGATCCTTTTATACGATCATCAAGAACCATGTCTCCGTATAGAACTGGAAGGAAACCCGCTCTCACATAGCTCATGACTATATCTTCATCAAATTTGACTATGCGCTTATTCCTCTGCCTTATTATCGCTGCAGAAGGAATAGATATCGCCGGAACACCATTTTTTATTATTGCATCAACGACTATCTGGGAGAGATAAGCGCAAGCTGCATGTGTATCTGCATACCCCATTCTGTCTTTATCTGTTTTTATGCCCTCATCTATGCTGTGCGCCAATACTGGAGCATGACCGAATGAACCTGCTCCGTGCACTAAAACAAAATCATGCACGCCTTTTTTCCAGACGTATGCGATCATTTGCGCCAGTCTGCTGATATTCACTTCATCTGGCTCCATATATCCATGCTTTTTGGTAATTACACTACCGCCTATTTTTAGTATTTGCATGATTACATATACTCCTGCATGGTTTAAAAGTTTAAATGCGTTTAATTATCATGCGTATTTTAGTGGCAATAACAGGAGCTTCCGGTATAATCTACGGAAAAAGGCTCTCGGAAGTGCTTAAAAAAACAAAAGGATGCGAAGTTTATACTATTGTTACCAAAGGAGCTCTCGCAGTGGCTAAAGCCGAAGGAGAAAAACTACCAAGTTCAGACTTTGAGGAAACTGATCTTGCTGCGCCTTTTGCATCGGGTTCTCATAAGATGGATGCGATGATCGTCTGTCCTTGTTCTGTGAAAACACTTGGGGAAATAGCGAACGGGATAGGGGATAATTTAGTTACTCGAGCAGCAGAAGTGATGCTGAAAGAACGAAGAAAGCTCGTTTTAGTTGTGAGGGAAACTCCATTGTCATACATCGCAATAAAGAATATGGAGACCGTAACGCTTGCAGGTGGAGTAATATTGCCTGCTTGCCCAGGATTTTATCATAAGCCTAAGAGTGTAGATGATCTTGTGGATTTCGTGGTGGGAAAAACTTTAGATCAGTTGAATATTGAAAACAGATTATTCAAAAGATGGAAAGAATAGAGGTTGATTTTATGAGAGAGTCATTCCGGGATTTCATAGACAGATTGAGAAAGGAGAAGAAGCTTATCGAGCTTAAAAAGCCTGTTTCAAAACATCTTGAGCTTGCAGGAGTATGTGCAGCACTGGATGGAAAACCAATTTATACTGAGAGAATAAAAGAAAATGAAGGGGCAAGAATAGCTGCGAACGTTTTTTCAACGCGGGATTTGATCTGCGATTATCTAGGTTGTTCTAAAGACCAGCTGATACCAAAAATCATCCACGCAGTGAACAATCCTTCAAAACCTAAGTTGATTGATGGAAAGAAAGCTCCTGTGCTCGAAGTGACGGATGAATCAGTTGATTTATCCAAATATCCTATTCCATTCTATGCAGAAAAAGACGGGGGCCCATATTTCGCTTCAGCAGTAGTCATCGCACATGACAAGGAATTAGGAAGAAACTGTTCTTTCCATAGGATGATGGTTATTGGGAAGGACAAAGTAGTGATGCGTATTTTGCCAAGACATCTTAATGAATTCATAAAGAGAGCTGGTGGGGAGCTTGATGTTGCATTTGTAGTTGGCGCGCCAATTAATGTATTATTAGCAGGTGCGACATCAGTCGAACTTGGAAAAGATGAACTCGAAATTGCAAATACGCTAATGCCTGTGAATACAGTGAAATTGCCGAATGGAATCGAAGTTCCTGCAGATGCAGAATTCGCATTCGAAGGAAAGATCACAAATGAGATGACGGATGAAGGGCCATTCATAGATTTGACTGAAACATATGACATTGTGAGAAAACAACCAGTTATGCGAATTACTCGAATTCATCACAGGAAAAATCCCATATTCCACGTATTGTTGCCTGGTGCTCTTGAACACAAAATATTGATGGGAATGCCAAGAGAACCAACTATTTTTAATGAAGTAAATAAAGTTGCTGAGTGCAAAGGAGTAAATATAACTCCGGGAGGGTGCTCCTGGTTACACGCAGTAGTTGCGATCAAGAAAAAGAATGAAGATGATGGAAAAAAAGCAATTGAAGCAGCATTCAAAGGGCACAAGTCACTCAAACATGTTGTGATCGTGGATGAGGACATAAACATCCATGATCCAATGTCCGTTGAATGGGCGATTGCAACGCGCGTCCAGGCAGATAAATCAGTCTTTATAAAGAAGAATGAAAAGGGATCATCTCTTGATCCATCTGCAGATCCGATGACTTATGCGACAACTAAAATGGGGATAGATGCTACGCGTCCGCTAGTTGCACATGGTAAAAACTTTGGAAAGGCAGAATGGATGAAAGTCAAACCAGAGGATTATTTATGAGCGTTTTGCTGAATAAAAAAGAGGAGCAGATGCTGAACGGTGAGCTTGGAGAAGCAGTGCAGCAGTCTATGGAGATTCTGGTTGCTCTTGCGAAGATATATGACGCAGACAGACTGATTCCTATAACCTCTGCGCAGATCTCCGGGGTTTCTTATAAGACGATAGGCGATGCTGGATTGGAATACTTGCAGGATCTCGCATCAAAAAAAGCGAAAGTAACGGTTCCATCATTTCTAAATCCTGCTGGGATGGACAGAGAACAATGGAAAGAAATGAAGATCCCAGAAAAATTCGCCAAAAAACAGATAGAAATACTTGATGCATATTCCAAGATGGGGATAACAACCACGTGCACATGCACTCCGTATCTGGTAGGCATCAGACCAAAACTAGAAGAGCATATTGCATGGTCTGAAAGCTCTGCAGTAGCATTTGCGAATTCTGTTCTTGGCGCAAGAACGAACCGCGAAGGTGGTCCATCCGCATTGGCAGCTGCGATTTGCGGTGTAACCCCGAATTACGGGCTTCATTTGGAAGAAAACAGGATAGCCGAACTCATAGTTGAAGTTGAACATAAAATGGAAAAAACAACTGATTTCGGGGCTTTGGGAGCATGTGTGGGCCCAATAGCTAAAAGCAAGAATCCAGCATTTACCGGAATAGACAAGAAAAATGCAACTGAGGATAAACTCAAATCAATGGGTGCATCTATGGCCGCAAGCGGATCTGTTGCATTGTTTTATGTAAAAGGAGTGACTCCGGAGTATATCGTTTCGGATAAACCAGAGAAAATAACTATCACAAGCAGGGAGATAACTGAAGCAAAGGAAAAACTCATCAGCGGAGATAAGCCGGACCTGATTACTATAGGTTGTCCGCATGCTTCCATACAGGAGATAAAAGAGGTCGCAGAACTAGTGAAAGGGAAAAAACTAAAATGTGAATTATGGGTTTGTACTGCAAGAGCAACAAAGAAGGTTGCTGACAGCTCAGGGTTGACAAAGATAATAGAAGAAGCTGGAGGAAAAGTGGTTGCAGATACTTGTATGGTTGTATGTCCTTTGGAAGAGATGGGACATAAAACAACAGGTGCAAACTCAGGAAAAGCAGCCAAATACCTTTCAAGCTTATGCAAACAAAAAGTAGTATTTGAAGACACAGAAGAGTTATTATCCAGTTCTTAATTTCAATGCGCGTTCTTTAAATCTATTGGTTAATTCTTCTATTTTTTCTTCTTTTATCCTAATTCTCCTAAACGCTGATTTAGCCAGATCCTTAAGTTCTTTTTCCGAAAATTTCGATGCGCGAAGCATAATCTGTACTGATAATTCGGAGGGTGAAAGCTCTCTGCCTGATTCTCCAAGATCCGCATCTAGAACGCCTAATCTTCTTTGAAATTTTTCACCTTTTCCTTCTAATATTTTCATGAAAGCATATGCCAATACGATATCAATATTGTTTGAAGGATCACGTGACTCAAAAAATCTTTTTCTAGCAGATTTAATTTCATTTACTGCATCAGAATAGGAAAATAGAACCACAGTATTCAGGAGATTAACTCCGAATTCGTTTAAATGCCTCAATTCACAAACATGCAAATTAGGTTCTGCTGGATTGCTGAATACCGGGGCCATTCCGAGAACAAATCTGGCTACATCAAAATCTTTGATAATATATGTTTCATCTGCATAAACTGCAGAACCATAAAAAATAAGACTGCCGTTAGCAAAACATTCTGGTTTAGGTACTGAATAAAGCAAATCTAACAGAATTTTAATAGCATCTTGTTTTCTGATGCCATTTCTTTCTGCAATATCTTCCCATCTAGAAACTAACCTTCTAACTAAGATTTCCTGCGTTCCTGAGATTTCAAATAGGTCTATTGGTGGAATAATAGTAGAATGTTCAAGCAATAATTGTTCTGGATTCAAGAATACACCTAATAAATAATGTGTAGAAAAGTATATAAAAGAGTAGACTATTTACCGAGCTTTTTAATTATTGCCAATACTAATTTATCTATGGAAATAAAAGGAAGAATAATCTCCAAAGGAATCGCGAAAGGCCCAGTATTGCTGAGTAAAGACGCGATCTCATTCTTGGGAGGAGTAGATCCGAAAACAGGAGTAATAATTGAAAAAGGCCATTATCTTGAGGGAAAAAGCATCACTGCGACAGTACTGGTATTCCCAAGAGGGAAAGGATCAACTGTTGGTTCATATGTTATGCTTCAGTTGAAAAAAAACGGGAAAGCTCCTGCTGCGATAATAAATCTCGAAGCAGAGCCGATAATCTCGGTTGGTGCGATAGTATCGAGAATTCCAATGCTAGACAAACTGGAAAAAGATCCATTCTCAATTTTCAAGGATGGACAGATTTTAGAAGTGGATGCTAACAGCGGAATAGTTAAATAGAACGTCGTATATACTAGTTTTGTATGGGAACGCTCGCAAACCACAGATATCCCCGCGCAGCATGCAACCATAACTTCCCAGATGCAGGAGTAAACATTGGTTTAGGAAACTTGAAAGGAAAGATTAGTTCAAAAACAGTAATGGTTGATATCCCAAAAAAACCAGCACAAACGAATCTTGTTTTGTTCGAATTATCAGATTTGAAAGGATTCTTGAGATCAACTCAGCAAATGAAAGACGTTTTCATTGAATTCACACCTACAGGACCGGAATTTTTCCTATTCGCGGATAATGGAATTGACCGATGCGACAAAAGCGTACTGCCTGACGATAGATATGTCCCAGTATCTAGAAACATCGCTGCAGATTATGCTTTCAATACACAAGTATTGGACGAAGTCCTCAGTATGGCACTGTTCAAAAGAGATGAGTGGAAAAGAAACGTATCATTCATGAGGATAGATACAGGCATAAGCGCAGCAACGGGTGCAACGCATTATTTCCCTGTTTCTGCCGCATATACTTATGGTGTGACGACCGTATTCGAATTCTCCACGCACGCATTAACAACGATCGACGATCGAGAAGCAAAAGATGCTGAAAACAAAGGAAAGAGAGTATATACTGCAGATAAAGAATTCGCATATGGAGAAAAACTTACTCTTGAATCAGGCTACAAAAAAGGAGAGGAACATTATCTAGTTATACCATTCAAACCTTCATTGAAACTGCCAAGAGCCTATCTTTTCCGAGTGGAATTGAGCGGAGATATAGAACTGAAAATAAAAAGCAACTGATTTAAGCATTAGTAGTGAGAACAACGCATGAAAGGCTCATATCGAAAAGGCGCAAGGGCAGAACACGAATTGATAGATCATTTTGATTCATTGGGTTACTCAGTCATACGCGCAGCTGGAAGCGGTGTCTCTTCATTATCTCCTGATCTGCTTGTGTTCAAGAGAGGCATCCAATACGCAATAGAGGCAAAGGCATGGGAAAAAGAGAATCTGAATATAGAAAGAGATCAATTCCTTGGATTAAAGAGATGGGAGGAGAATACAGGGATAACTGCATACATAGGTTGGAGAAGGAACAGAGAGCCCTGGTATTTCCTGCCATTGTCCGTATTCAATGAAAGCGAGAAAACGTTCGGGATCTCCTGGAAAAATACGTTGCTTATCGGAAAAAAATTAGAAGAATTATAATGCATGAATTAATTCTAATCTCGGCCTGTTCCTGCTCATATATTCCCTATCTGATTCTGCTACGAACCCCAATCTATAGAGAACATCGAATGCAGAACAATCACTTGTAAAGCCGCGCAGATATTTCTTGAAATCTTCGAAATCAAGATTCCGATACGCCTTTTTGCATACCCACGCAAGCCATTTTATCGCAGCTTTCTGAAGATCAATGTCCTTGAATACGATATCCGGAGTTCTGGTCATCTCCCAAGGATAAACTTTTGCATCTCCGAATGTTTCTGTGGTTGCCATAGATTTTATTTCACTTGAAGAATATGCAAAACCTGATTCTACAAGCGCAAGATAAGGCTGATCTTTGTAATAAGTAGCCAGCAAACCACCCAATCTGGAATTTATGAAATCTTCCCGTAGCAATTCACATGGATTTAGATTATGAGACATAAGCCATTTTACTGCAGCTATGCGAATCTGTTTGTTTAGATAAATGCCACGGGGCGTACGTTCCATCTCCCAAGGATAGACCTTCCAATCATCGAATAATCCATTTTCGGAGTGTTTAATTGTAGCCTTTAACGAATGCGCATAGCCAACAGTTACAAAAGCCCAGTATACGCTCCGATGATAATATTCAAGAACTTCCAATATCCCTTTTAATTCAAAATCCTTCTTTTTTATATTTTTCAGATCTCCGTCAGAACAAAAAACAATCCATTTTATTGCAGCAAGCCGCATCCGTTCGTCTCTGAAAAGCGCGGTTTTGTCTGCGGATACTTCCCAGGGATATTTTTTCTTAGTGCTGAATCTTCCGGTTCTGGCATGGATAAGAATGTCTTCTAAAGAGTGCACGTTTTGCAATGGTTCTGTAAGCCCTATTGGCGCAGTGGCTGATCGGCCTGTAATTCTAGATTCTGCTAAGGATTTTTGTATATACATAACTATCTTTTATTTGTGTAAAAAAATATATAAATATGCGATATTAGCATAATCATCAGTTTCGCATTACCTCATCCACCATCTCTATCCTGTAATTCTGTATGGGTTTCCAATCCAATATCGGCTTGGTCCCATATTTTTTGTATAAAATTTCACCAGCATAAGCTATCATCGCTCCATTATCTCTATTGAATCCATTAGGTGCAACTCCGAATTTTACCTCGTCATCATCACACATCTTTTTGAGCATCCATTGTAGACGAGTATTCTGGGCAACGCCTCCGCAGACTATGACCGCTTTTTTCTTAGTGAGGAATAAAGCACGCTCAGTCGCTTCGCAGAGCATCGAAAAAGAAGTCTCGAAAAGGGAATATGCAAGATCCTCTTTCTTTTCCCCTTCTTTGAAAAGCTTTTCCGCATGTGTAAGCAAGCCTGTGAAAACAAGGTTCATCCCCTTTACTGAATAGGGGAGTTCTACATACTTTCCTTTTGATGCGAGTTCTGCGAGAACGGCTCCATGTGCATATTCCAAACCAATTACGCGTCCAAAATTATCGAATAGGTTTCCCACTCCAATATCAAGCGTTTCGCCAAGCACATGATATCCTCCCTTTTCTTCTACGAGGATTTGCGTATTCCCTCCGCTCACATATAGAACTAGCGGTTGTTTGATTCCTGAAAGATGCTCGCTTATTTTTATGTGGGCATATGCATGATTTACTCCTATTACGGGCGTATCATGTTTTGCAGCAAGATATTTCGCCATGATTATACCTATCCGTAAAGGTGCGCCGATTCCAGGACCCTGTGCGAATGCTATGAGATTCACATCTGCGATCCGTATATCTGCCTTTGTCAATGCCCGATCAAGAACTTCTTTGAAAACATCTGCGTGATGGTCTGCTGCTTTCCTTGGAAGTATTCCTTCATTTTTTGGTTTGAATGTGTCCATCTCATTGGAAAGCACCTTCCCATCTTTGACTACACCTATGCCAAGCGTATGTGCAGTGCTCTCTATTCCAAGAGTGATCATTTGAATATCGTCCCCATAGCCAATAGTGAAACAAAATTATATAAAAGGTGGATCACGATGCACGGAACTATGCTTTTCGAATACTTATAGATGAGACAGAGCATCATTCCTATGATGAATGTTCCTGCGATTTCGATTACTGACCCATATGCATAATGAGAAAGGCCGAAAAGCGCAGAAGATGCGAACATTCCGAAACGCGGTGAAATCAATGCCCTGAAAAACAATTCCTCTGTGAATGGAGCTGCAAGAAATGCAAAAAACAGGAGGTATTCTGGCAACGTTGAGACTTTATCGGTGATTTTTTCGATATCCTGTATATTGAATACGTAGACCATAATGAAATTCATTAGCATTGTAATTATCACTATAGCAAAAAATCCGAAGATACTCCACGCAAAATTATTCCTGAAATTCCCAGGTACGCCAATATATTTCAAAGTCGTTTTCCAGTCTTTCTTGAACAGGAAGTATAATGAAATGAATAACAATGAGAAATGGAAAAACATTATGTATGCGGGAGAAGCATAGACTAAAAGATAAATCGCAAAAATTATAGAAATAATGAAAAAAGCTAAAATGAAATTTTTCATCTTGAGACCGCTATACTTTTTCATAATAGCCGCATTTCCCGCAGGATCTCCTATTCTTATGTTCCGCAAGCCTTACGCCTGCCCCGCATTTAGGGCAGTTCTTGCCTTTTTTATATGGTTTGTGGACTTTCTCTTTTTTTGCAGGTTTTGCTGCAGCCGGTTTCTTTTTTTCATCTGCCAATGTCAACACCCTCATTTCTTAGCCGGAGCTGCGGCTTTTTTCTTGTCTTTTTTCTGCTTTTTCTGTTCAAGACCTTCTCTCACAAGAACATATCTAGGTTCGAATTTCTTGAGCTGATTTACGTCTTCATATACGTGCAGGGCAACCTTGACTCGCTTCATCCCGAATTCATTCTCAACGCATCTCACGACGCAGTTATCCGGGTTTGCAACCACTTTGTTGGCTACTTCTGCTTTAAGTTCGCTCCTTTTAGGAGTTGTCCCTGTAAAGTATACGTAAGCCAATACCTCTTTTCTCTGGAAAAGTTTGTTGTCATTCTTTGATTTTATTTCAATGTCCATATTTTCACCATATGTAAAGCATGAAATTATCTTACTCTTTCCATCTTCTTCCTGCCCATAGCTTCGATTATTTCTGCTTCCTTTCCAGGAACCGCGGTTTCCTTGAATTCAGCAGGTATTTCGATATCATACATCTCATAAGTCTGGCTGTCCATAACCTGAGCAGTCGTTCCATTCACAGACATTATCTGAACATTCTTTCTTTCTATTATAGGTACTTCTACATCAGAATCTCCAGGACAGAGGAATACCTTCTTTTGCCCATCAAAGACTCCTATGCCAGTTATCCTCATCTTTGCAGCGCCATGCTTCCCTGATTTGGAAGATTCAATTTCTACGACTCTGCATGGAATGTCTTCTATCAGCACGTACTTTCCTTCCTTCAAATCTTTCGCTACTGCGAATGTTTTCTCACTCATCAATTCACCTAATCAGAATTATCTGGAATTGAATTTATAACGTTAGGGTTTTTAAAGTCAGCTATTTGTTATTCCTGCAGTCTGCACGGTGACGGATTCATGCTTGTTGATGCGCATTGCCATATTGAGGAGATAAAAAATTACTCGCCAAAAGGGGTTCTGCCAGTTACATGCGGTTATTCGCATACCAGCAATCTGAGGAATATCGAAATTGCAGAACGTCTTGGTATACCATTCGTGCTTGGAATCGCTCCCCAAACAGCTATAAAACAGGACATCAAGGATCTTGACAAATGGATCGATACGATACGTGGTACTAAACCAAACGCAATAGGGGAAATAGGCCTTGATTTCCATTGGGCAAAAGGAGAAGAAGACGTTAAAAAAGAATGGATCGTTTTCAAAAGAATGGTGGATCTGGCAGAAGAGATGAAACTTCCAGTTGTGATCCATTCAAGAAAAGCGGAAAAGGAATGCTTGGAATATCTTCTTGAACGAAAATTCAGCGATGGGATAATGTTTCATTTTTATTCTGGAAACGAAGAAACTGCAAAAAAAGCAGTGGATATCGGAGCCATCATTTCCATTACACCTCTGCATTCAAAGGAAAGGAGAAAGGTTATTAATGCTGTACCGTTAGAGAATATCGTTGTGGAAACCGATGCGCCTTATGTAGTCAGGCTTCCTGAGGACGTCATCCAATCTGTTCAATACGTCGCAGAAGTAAAATGTCTGGAGATAGACGAAGTGAAGACCAAGACAGCAAAGAACGCAGCAAGGTTTTTCAAATTCAATGTAAAGTGATATCATATGGCCGGATTTCTTGAGAACCTATTCGGGAAAAAAACAAAGGAGATAGTGCTGCTTATAGACGGACCGAACATAATCAGGAAATCATTCAATATAGATCTGAAAGAAGTGAAAGACGAGGTAGGAAAATACGGAAACATACGCGTATCCAAGATATATCTTGATCAATATGCTTCTGATAAACTAATAGAAGCTATGGTAAACCAAGGATTCGAACCCACTATCACGACCGGAGATGTAGACGTTACTATGGCAGTGGAAGCGATGGAGCACCTATTGAAATCAGATGTGGATATAATCGCATTGATGACAAGGGATACGGATTACATCCCAGTACTAAGGAAAGCGAAACTATATGGAAAACAGACGATGATCATCGCTACAGATGTAGCGTTCAGCGCAGCATTGAGGAACACTGCGGATGTCGTGATAATCTTGAAAGGAAAGGGGCCGACAGAGCATATCAAAAATCAATAGCGTTTTTAAATGCGTAGGCGTATAACGATACTCTATTTGAATTTTTTTATGAGGTGGAAACATGGGAGATAGAAGACCGTTTGACATATTGAACAGCTCTCTGAACAACACAGTAGTGATTGGACTCAAGGGCGGCGTGGAATTTAGAGGCGTTATGGTAGCCTACGACGTACACATGAACATAGTGCTTGAGAATGCCGAGCAGATGGTGAACGGAGAGGTCAAACGCGGAATGGGAACAATACTTCTCAGAGGAGACAGCGTAATCTACGTATCTCCGTCATAACTCTGAATTTTTTATTTTTCTTTTTTAATTCTTGATGTTTGATTTGGCAGAAATAGATCTCTTTCAATATTTTATTGGACTGGAGGGGATTTGAACCCCTGGCCTCCTGCATTTTGTCAAACATTTATTTGTTTGCCGCCAAGCAAGCGATCTACCGTTGATCTACCAGCCCTTAAAAGATGACAGCCAGGTATCAAATTCACTTACGTTTATGCATAACTTATCTACATATCTCGTATGGATATGCCCAACTTTTTTGATTCTGCGCTCGCCATCTTTAGCTATTCCAATAACCTTAATATTCTCATCACAAAACATTTTTAATCCAAACGCACTTCCAACTAGGTCTTCGATTGAAGTAGAAGTTATCACCACTGCAGTATTTAATTCTTGGATAAAATTGTCAACAGCTTTTCAAATAACCTTCTCAAATCGGCATCTGATAGCTTGACTCGTTTAAGCGCATCTACTCCGGTCACATACGAATAACAGTAACTAACTTTTTATGCCTTCCGACTAAGTGCTCTACCCTGTTTTTTTAGCATACTGTCTGCGATTTAAAATGCGAGGTTAAATCAGGCTCTTTTTCCTTTCCCTAAGCATCACAAGGACTGTTCCTGCACTGACTTCCAGCATGTTCGTTGCAATGTGATATTTTCCATCATGGTAGAATGCGATCACAAGGGAGCTTGGTTCAAGATGGATATCCTGCAGTGTCTTGCCAACCATATTCTTGTCCGCAGGTTTCTCTATGATTTCCAAACCGCTTTCCAACGGATTAAGCAATTTGTGGATAACTGGGAAAGAGATCCTATTCGCCAATTCTGTTGCAAGAGTATACTCTGCCACTATGCTTTCTATGCCCATCTTTTCAAGGACTTTGGAGTATTTGGATGATTTAACACGACAGATAACTCGCTTTGCCCCGGCCTGCTTTGCGTAAGCGCTTACAAGGAAATTCACTTCTTCTATTCCTGTGACTGCAAAGACGTTGTCTGCATCTTCAAGCTCAAGTTCATCCAAAAGATTAGGTTCCGTCGCATCACCATGGATGACAGTTATGGATTTTTCTGTAGCGATCTGGCCGCAGACATCCTTATTTTCATCGACTATGAGAAGGTTTCCAGCACTATCTTCGATCAGGTTGACCAGAGTTCTTCCCACGTTTCCGGCACCTATGATTATGGTTTTAGTCATAATTTCACCCTTGTGTAGCACATTTACTCAAAGAACATTTTAGTTACTTTCTTTTCACCAAAAATCTCAAAAGCGCCAGCATCGGCAGGATTTCTATTCTTCCAAGGTACATCAGGATTATCAACAGCACTCTGGAACCACTATCCAATGCCGAAATGCTTATAGTGCTGAGACCCACGTTTCCCATTGAAGAAGCGACCACGAACATTGAACTAACTGCGGAAATCCCTACAGACATCAATGCTCCAGAACCCACTAGGAATACCATAAAGTAAAGAAAAATGAATGTCATGATTGAAAGTATTTCATTGCTATCTACAGAAACGCCATCAACATGGATCACTTGAACTGTGCCTGCCGGAAGGAAAGATGCCTTTATCTTCGCAAGAACGCTTTTCAACGCGACTTCGATCCTCCATAATTTTATAGCACCGGCAGTACTGCAGGACATCGCACCGACCACCATGAGCAGGACTATGACATATTTAGAGAATTCATGCATTATCGAAAGGTCCCCTATGGAGAAACCGCCTGAGCAAAAACCTGAAACAACGTTGAAAAAGCTATTATGCAGATCATCTCCTGTCACATAGAATATCAAGGCTACTGAAATAGCTATAAGCGAAAGAAATAACAGGAATTCCTCGCTCAAAAACGCTTTTATGTTCCCTGACCACACTTTTTTATAGAGGACAAAGCTTGTGGCACCCATCATCATCGTCAATGCTATAACAAACTTATTGAGCTCTGTGAAATTATAGGTCGTGAATGGGAACCACCCTCCGTTCGCAAGCCCTGCCATGGCGATATTCACTGCATTGAATAAGTCGAATCCAGAAAGGAAAAGAATCACTGTCGAAAGCGCAGTGAGAACTACATATATCCACCAGTAGGATTTAGCAGTCTGTGCAATACCTAAATCAATGCTTTGTTTCCCCTCTGATTTCATCAGATTTTCTGATTCTCTGCTCTTGAAAATCATAAGCATGAGGATTATGATACCTAAACCGCCGATCCATTGAGTCATACTTCTGAACAATATGAATGATTTCGGCAGCCAGTCTACGTTGTCTATAATGCTCAGCCCAGTGGATGTCCATCCGCTCATGCTTTCGAAAATGGAATTCAAAGGGGAGAAACCTAGTGCATAATATGGATAAGCAGTAATTACAGGAATTATCAGCCATGCCAATGAAGTCAGAGCCATCATGTCTCCGAATTTCATTGCAGGAACCTCAGGTTTCTGCGCATGAACGAAAACAGAATAATTCCAGGGAATCTCCTTTTTGAAAAGCAGTTTTATCAGTTTATTGGACAGAGATCCGAATATAGAAACAAGAGAATTGAAGATATACGGGATAGATGGCAGAAGCATCAGCACCACCGAAGTTGCCATTGGCCAGAATACCCATTCGTGTGCCTGATAAGCGAACCATACGGGTATCAGTAAGGGTAAAGCAGCATAGAAAAGAATAGCTGACAGCTTAGGAAGTATCTCCCTCTTCTTCATGAAGGGACTATGTTAAAACCGATTTTAAAATACTCCGAAAACCTTCCCATCTGATTTCCTGAATTCCTCGAGAAGTTGTTTCTGCTTGGAATTAAGGTTCTTCGGGATAGTTACAGATACCTTGACGAATTCGTCTCCTTTCTTCCCATTACGCAATCCAGGCATCCCTTCGCCCTTAAGCCTGAATATCGTATCTGGCTGGGTTCCTGCTGGGATTTTGAGATCTGCTGTCCCTGAAATTGTCGGAACTGTGATTTTTGTGCCTAGTATCACATCTATGAAAGAGATTTCCGTTTCGAAATAAAGGTCGTCTCCTTCCCGTTTCAGTTTCTGATGAGGTTTCACTCGAATGAAAAGATAAAGATCTCCGTTTCCATCAGGGCCGTAATCTCCCATATCATCAAGACGCAGGTTCATCCCATCCTGGACTCCAGCGGGTATCTTCACATTCAGTGTCTCGTGTTTAGAGACAACGCCCTGGCCATTGCATTTCGTGCAGTATTGCTCGATCCGATTGCCTTCACCATGGCACGAATCGCACACACCTGCAGTTTCCATTATCATGGGCCCCATTCTTTTGCGCACGCGGACCATCCCGTTCCCATTGCACTTGGAACAGAATTTAGAATTGCTTCCTGGTTCTGCACGCGTTCCGTTGCATCGTTCGCATCGGATTTTGTGATTGACTGAGATCTCTTTTGAGACACCTGTTGCTGCTTCTTCCAGAGATATCTCCACATCTGTTTGAAGGTCTGCGCCTCCATGACGACGTCTTCCCCCTCCGAATCCAGGGCCGAATCCGCCTCCGAAGAAAGAGGAGAACATATCGTCCCCTCCAAACCCCATCCTGCGCAGTATATCCTCGAAATCTCCGAAATTCGCTCCTCGGAATATGTCTTCCTGTGAATATCTTTGGTCGAATCCCGCATGGCCGTATTGATCATACGCAGAACGCTTTTGCTCATCTGAAAGGACAGCATATGCTTCGCTGATCTCTTTGAATTTTTCCTCTGCACCTTTGTCTTTGTTCCTATCAGGATGGAATTCCAGAGCAAGCTTGCGGTATGCTTTTTTTATCTCATCTACGCTTGCGCCTTTTTGAACCCCGAGTATTTCATAGTAGTCACGTTTTGAAGCCATGGATATACCTTTATCTATACGTATTGTCTTTTCTTTGGTTTATTTCATTCCATATTCTAAACACTGATTGCTCCCAGGTTTCAGCAACTGCATCAAATGTTAGATAAATCGCCGGAGCTTTTTGCTTTCCAGTAAGAACCGCATATGCTTCGCTGATCTCTTTGAACTTCTCGGCGGCACCCGCATCCTTGTTCCGGTCAGGGTGATAAAGTAGCGCGAGTTTTCTGAATGCCTTTTTTATCTCTTCAGCACTCGCGTCTTCATCCACTCCCAAAACCGAATAGTAATCTTTTTTCTTCGTTTACTTCACCCGAGTTACTTCTTCGTATATTCTGCATCCTGAGTATTGTTGCCACCCGGACCGGTTCCGGAATTTCCATCTCCGCCAGGAGGAGGTTGTTGCGTATGCTGGTAGATCTCACTACCGATTTCCTGGAGTATTTTTTTAAGGTTCTCCATCTCGGTGCGGATCTTAGAGACATCATTTGTAGCAATGGCTTCGTTAGCTTTCTTGGATGCTTCAGTTATCTTGTCTTTCTGCGCTTGAGTTATCTTATCGCCAAGATCTGCGATTGTTTTCTCTCCAGTGTAGATCATCGCTTCAAGTTCGTTCTTCGCCTCTGCGAGCTCACGAACCTTCTTGTCTTCTTCGGCATATTTCTCTGCATCGCGCATCTTTTGGTCTATCTCGCCTTTGTCCATCTTATTGGGGGCGATTATCTTCATAGACTGCTCTTTGCCTGTCCCTAGATCCTTTGCAGATACATGAAGAATGCCGTTCGCATCTATATCGAAAGTTACTTCGATCTGAGGAACGCCTCTTGGTGCAGGAGGTATGCCGACCAATCCGAATTTGCCAAGCGAAATATTATTATTCGCCATCGCTCTTTCTCCTTGCAGAACATGTATATCTACAGAAGTCTGCATGTCCGCAGCTGTGGAAAACACCTGGCTCTTCTTTGTCGGGATAGTGGTGTTCCGGTCTATAAGCTTTGTAAACACACCGCCAAGAGTTTCAATACCAAGAGATAATGGGGTAACGTCCAGCAGTAATACATCTTTAACTTCGCCTGCAAGGACACCTCCTTGGACTGCTGCGCCCATAGCAACGCATTCCATCGGATCGACTCCGCGTTCAACTTTCTTGCCGACTAATTCTTCCACGAATTTCTGGACTATAGGCATTCGCGTCGGGCCGCCGACCATTATTATCTTGTCTATTCCATTCGGATTGAGCTTTGCGTCCTTCATCGCCTGCTCAACCGGACCTCTGCATCTTTCAATTATCGGCCTGATGAGATCTTCAAGTTTTGCACGAGTGAGCTTGTACTCGAAATTCTTTGGTTTTCCGTCTGAACCTACTGCCAGGAAAGGAAGGCTTATGTCTGTCTGGAGAACAGAGGATAACTCTATCTTCGCTTTTTCAGCTGCTTCCTGCAGTCTCTTCATAGCCTGCTGCTCTTTTCTGATGTCGATTTTAGTTTCTTTCATGAACTGATCGGCAAGGAAATCAACAAGCACTTTATCCATATCTGTTCCACCAAGCTGGGTGTCTCCGCTTGTTGATTTCACTTCGAAGACTTTTCCTCCGAAGTCCATGATAGTTACGTCTAATGTTCCGCCTCCCAAATCGAAAACCATTATCTTCATTTCTTTGTCTGACTTGTCAAGACCATAAGCTAGACATGCAGCAGTCGGCTCGTTCACAAGACGGACCACTTCGAGCCCTGCGATTTCTCCTGCGTCTTTCGTCGCCTGTCTCTGGTTGTCATCGAAATAAGCTGGAACAGTTATCACTGCCTTTTTCACAGGCTGGCCAAGGAATGCCTCTGCATCCTGCTTTATCTTGGATAAAAGCATTGCTGAGAGTTCTTGTGGTCTGTAATCCTTTCCGAATATTGGATATTTGAAGTTGGTCCCCATCTTCCTCTTGAACGCAGTGAATGTTCCTTCTGGATTCGCGACCATCTGCCTTTTCGCAGGCTCACCTAAGAACCTTTGACCATCTTTTGTCAATGAAACATAGCTTGGGAATGCTTTTCCATACTGGCTTGCACCCTCTGCACTCGGAACTATAACAGGACGTCCTCCTTCAAGGACTGATGCTGCGCTATTGCTTGTTCCCAAATCGATTCCTATTATTTTTTCATTTGCCATATTTTTCCACCTCGTAAATATTGACTATTTTTATTCATCTAACTATACGTCGCCTATTTTTTTCTGAATTTGGAATAACCCTAATCGAATTGGTGTGTGTTCTATTGAAATCTTGGCGTTTGTGCGCCATTTCAAAATCATGAACAGGTTCAAGAACGGAATTTACCGTTTTCACAGTAGTCGTAGCACTAGTTAAAGAGACCACATTAGACCCACCCCATTCGTAAATTATATCTTTCATTTACATCTAACCTCCATAAGCATTACTAATCACATCGCAACCGTCCTTTGTTTTTTAGGACGGATTATCAGTTTCTTCAGAGTTTTCACGAACTCCTCATCCACTTCCATATTCACGTTCGCGATCTCTTTCGCATCCATTTTTCCAACACCTCAATCCAATGTGCATTCAGGGCACGAAACACCCTTATCCTTTTTCTTAGAGATTACAACTTCTGCATGGCGAAGGACTTTGTCCTTGTAATAATACCCTTTCTTCGCTTCTGCAAGGATTATCCCGTCTTCCTTGTCACTCACCTGCTGATTGATAACATCATGGTTGTACGGATCGTATTTCTTGCCAATGCATTCCATAGGCCGTATTCCCTGTTGTACGAGCGATTTCATGAAAGAATGGAAAATCATCTCCATCCCCTTTTTTTCTTCCCCTTTCAGATGATTCAACGCATGCTCGAATTCATCAGCAACGTTCAGCATAGATTTCGCAAGCTCCATCTTTCCGAGGTCCATGCGTTCGAGATACTCTTTCGCAGTGCGTTTCTGATAGTTCTCGAATTCAGCCTGCAATCGCTTCAGCATCTCTTCGAGCTCTTTGCTTTTTGCTTCTGCAAGAAGCTTGTGTTCCTCGTGAGAGATATGTTTCTCCTTTGCTGTTTCCGACTCGGCAAGTTTTTTTTCCTCTTCGTGTTTAGGGAAATTCTTTTGTTCTTTTGAGATAGTATCACCCCAAATGTTTTTCTAATTGTCTTCGTCATTTGGGGATCATTGTCATCAGACAATCGAGCCCAAATGTTTTTCTAATTGTCTTCGTCATTTGGGGATCATTGTCATCAGACAATCGAGCCCAAATGTTTTTCTAATTTTCTTCGTCATTTGGGGATCATTGTCATCAGACAATCGAGCCCAAATGTTTTTCTAATTGTCTTCGTCATTTGGGGATCATTGTCATCAGACAATCGAGCCCAAATGTTTTTCTAATTGTCTTCGTCATTTGGGGATCATTGTCATCAGACAATCGAGCCCAAATGTATTTGTTTAAATTTCAAAACATTCTTTTATTATTTTAACAAATCTTTTTAAATATATTGTTTCTTAAATAGAGTTATGAAGAAAAAACAGACAGCGATGATCGTTCCTGAAATCAAAACAACTCCGAAAAACGAGCCTGATGAGAACCTTGCGGTAATCTGCGAATGCTTTGGCATAGATCCGGAGAAGGACAAGCTAGCATACGAGATATTCAAGGAGATAATAGAGGCACAGAAGAAAGATAAGGGCGTGCGTACTATAGAGATAACCAAAAGGGCACACGTCACTCAAGCTGCAGTAGTTTATCATATGAACACATTCATACGGAACGGAATCATCATAAGAGAAGGGCGAGAATATCGTCTTCGTGGAAGAACCCTTGATGAGACGTTCGATGAATTAGAGCAGGACATGCTGAGAAGGATGCGCAGGATGAGGGAACTGGCGAAAAGGATAGATGAATCATTTTTCGATTTCTGAATTTTATTTAATGAATCTTACTAAAGTTTTTAAACCAATTCAGCGATACATAGCCAAAACAAGCTGAAATGGTGCCATCTCAATGCTATTCATATCCAGAATAAAGCTTCGCGGTTTCAAATCATTTAAGGTAGTAGACGTCCCATTGCCTAAAGGATATGTATGCCTCGCAGGGCCTAACGGCTCTGGCAAAAGCAACCTGACAGATGCAATAAGATTCGTAATGGGAGAAAGCAGCCTGAAATCATTGAGGGCAAAGAAAGTGAAGAACCTTATTTTCACAGGATCAAGGGCCGCAGAAGTCACGATTTATCTAGACGGTGATGAAAAGCTTGAGATAAAAAGAGCGATCCGCGAAGATGGAAAAATTCTTTATAAGTTAAACGGAGTCAAAACTACGAGAACAGCGATACTTGATGCGTTGAAGAAACATAACCTTGATGAAAGCGGAAGGAACATCATTGCCCAGGGAGAAGTGCAACGGATCATAGGCATGGGTGCGAAAGAGAGAAGACAGATAATAGATGCTGTCGCGGGGATATCTGATTTTGAAGAGAAAAAGAATGAGGCATTGAAAGAGCTAACACAGGTGGATGAAAAGATAAAGGAGGCCAATCTAGTAATAGGAGAGAAAAACGCTTTCCTGGCAGAACTTGGAAAAGAGAAGGAAACCGCAATAACATATATGGATGCAAAAAAGAAATTTAACAACGCAAAGGGAACACTGCTCAAGAAAGAGATAGAAAAACTGAAAAAAGAATTGGGATCTAACCAGGAAAAGACCGCAAAACTCAATGAAGAGATCAAAAGAAGGGAAAGCGAATCCACGGAAGCTGAGGAAAAGATAAGGCAGATAGAAGCGATGAGAAGCGAAATCAGCAGGGATCTCCAGCTCAAACAGCAGACTTCTGGGTTGATAAAAAAGATAGAGGAACTGAAGGCAGCGATAACTTCAAGAGGACAGATGATCTCTGACAGAGAGAACTCCATAAAACGCATAGATGAAGAAGATTCAAAGAACAAAAAAGAGATGGAAAGAGATAAACATGAGCTCTCTGCTTTGGAAAAGGAAATGGAATCTATGAAAAAGGAACTCGGAACTTTTGAATCAGAGATGGCAAGGCATGCTTCTTCGCAAAAAACATCAGAATTGGAAATACTTGCAAAAAACATAGATAGCACGGTTGAAAAGGAACGCGAGATAAGCGACAGATTGTTGCGCATGGAAAGCGAGATAAACTCCAAAAAAGAGATCTCCACTGCGAAAATGCAGGAGATAGAAACCCTTGCGGCTTCCTTAGGCATCAAATCAGAAGAAGACGAAGGGCTGGAAAAGGAAAAGGCAAAAATGAAAGGACAGCTTGCCACCATAGTTAAAGAACTCGAAGACATGTTCAGCGAAGAGAAGTCATTGAACGAACGTTCTGCAGAGCTCGACAAAAAACTGCTTGAATTGAGAGAGAAACATTCGATGATGAGAGTGCAGGCATCTCCGTCACTTGCGAATCCAGCATTGAGATATGTAGGAGAACTGAAAGCAAAAGGAGAACTTGATGGGATATACGGAACGCTAGCAGAACTGATAAAATTCGATGCCAAATATACTTCTGCAGTCGAAGCTGCAGCAGGAAGCAGATTGACATACGTGGTAGTCAAAGATGCGGATACAGCTACAAAAGTGATAAAATTACTGAAGAAAACTGGAAATGGAAGAGCGACTTTTATTCCGTTGAAAGAGATCCGTGCCACTGAGGCCCCTGTCAAAGGACCGCAAATCATATCCTCTGTCCTTTCGTATTCAAACGAAGTGAAAAAAGCGATAGATTATGCGTTCGGTGAAACACTGCTCATGGATTCAGTAGAAGATGCAAAGAAATTCGGCATCGGAAATGCAAGGATGGTCACTCTTGAAGGAGAGATATTCGAACGCTCAGGAGTGATAAGCGGCGGAAAGGTCCAGAACAGCATACTCGCAGCAACGCAGATCAACAAGATCGAGCAGGAGATAAACGACATAAAAGAAGAGAAGGCAGGCATAATGAGGGAACTCGTGGCTTCGCGAGAATCCGCATCAAAGATAAGAGCAGAAAAATCAGAGACAGAACTGAAGATAAAAACTCTTGAGATAGAAGAGAAGACTGAGAAAGAACTGCTTGCAGCGAACGAGAAATCCGTTCAGAGGAAGAAGGCTCTTGAAGAAGAGATAAAGTCGATCGAGAAAATGATAAAGGAAAGAAGCTCAGAATACTCGAAGCTCCAAGAAGAGAGCGCGTTGCTTAAGAAAAAACTTTCTGAATTGAATGAATCGCTTGACAAGATGGAGGAAAAATCAAAAGAAGAAGCAGATGAGAGCACCAGGAAGAAGACGGAACTCACTGCAAGGATATCTTCATTGCGAGCGACTGTTGAAGGAAAACGCAGGGAACTCGAAATACGCAAAAACACTCTTTTCAGGAAAGAAGAACAGCTGAAGATGAATGAAAAAGAGAGGAAGGACCTGGTTGATGGGATAAATGAACTGAAGAAATCAATAAACGCGGAACAGGAAGAGCTCTCAAAGAACGAAGAAAAGGTTTCATCTACGAGCAGGCAGATAGAAAGGCTGTTCGAAAGGATGAAGGAGCACGAAACAGACTTGCAGAAGCTCGGAGAGATGAGAGGAAAACTCAGGCTCGAGATGGACAAATTCAACAAGGATATGAACCAGCTTGAAGTGAAAAGAGCCATCGCAGATACGCGATTATTGGATATCAATGCAGAATTCGCAGGATACAAAGAATTCGAGGAATTGGAATTGAAGAGCGATGAACTCCAGGAGATAGTGAAAGGTGCTGAAGAAATCATTTCATCATTGGTTAACGTGAACATGGCTGCGATAGAAATGTTCGACAAGAAAAAAATGGAGATAGAAGAACTGCAGAAAAGCATCACAACGCTCGATGGCGAACGCAGATCCGTGCTCCAGATGATAGAAGAGATAGACACACGCAAGAAGGACGCGTTCTTCGAGGTATTCGATGCAGTAAGCGATAATTTCAGAAAAATGTTCAAATACATAAAAGTAGGAGAAGGTTTCCTGTACCTGGACAAGCCAGCTGAACCATTTGAAAGCGGATTGCACATAAAACTGAAGAGAGCAAACCACGAGCATTCCATAGAATCATTATCCGGAGGAGAGAGTTCTCTTGTGGCATTGATGTTCATATTCTCTCTGCAATTCGTGAAACCATCTCCGTTCTACATACTGGACGAGATAGATTCCGCTCTGGACAAGGAAAACAGCAAGAATCTCGCTCAGTTGCTGCAAAGCATGTCTGAGAATTCACAGTTCATAGTAGTATCGCACAACGATTATGTCATGGCCCTGGCAGATGCCATACTGGGCGTCACAAGGGTGGACGGAGTATCGAAACTGGTCGGTGTGAAGCTTGAGCAGGCAAAGGCAGTCACAAGCGCATAAAACTGCACTGTTCATCGGCCGTTTCCAGCCATTCCACAAAGGACACTATTTTTCAGTTAAGAAATTGCTTAGCAGATATGAAAAAGTGGTAATAGGCATCGGAAGCTCGGACAAATCCCGCACTGTGGAAAACCCATTCTCTTTCTCAGAAAGGAAAAAGATGATAAGCGCATGCTTCTGCAAAGCTGAATTGGAACGGATCCGCATACTGCCTATCCCAGACATCCATGAAGATTCAAGATGGGTTTCACACGTGATTTCGTGCGTCCCGGAATTCTCTGATATCTATTCCAACAACAACTGGGTAAGAAGATTGTTCCGGGAAAGAGAAATCAAAGTCCGCATGACTCCCTGGCATGATCGGAAGAATTGCATGGCTAAACGAATAAGAGAAAATATGGAAAAAGGGAAAAAAGGTTGGGAACGCTATGTTCCCAAGAATACGATCAAGAAGATACACTCAATTTTACATCGGAGATGTCCAACACTGTATTCCCGACCGCACTTGCAATGACAGTGACGTTCATAGTTTCGTTTTGAGCATAGTCGCTGTCAAGAACAATAAGCACATCTGGATTTGAAAACACATATTCAGTCCCGTAAAGAGTTATCTCATAGACTGGATTCTTAGAGCTTTCAAAACCAATCGCTGGATCTTCAGCTGATTTTATCTGAACCATAGTGTCAGGGAAAGTTACATTCCCGAAATCAGCAAGGATACGGGAAGTGTTTGCGAACCCGTCAACGACGCTTATGCTGTTTTCGCTTATCATTGAAACGTATTCATATTTCTTAGTAAGCAATTCTCCAACAGATAGGGGCGTCTGAAGAAGAACGAAATCCTTTTTAGTGAGTGAAACATTCTCAGCTCCAAATTGCTTGCCAAGAGCATTTTCATCTATCTGCGTCCTGTTTTCCCATGCGATTACATAGGAATAGAAATCAAAAAGTTTTTGCTTGACTTTAGCTTCGGATTTGAATGAGATTTCAGAAGCGATAACCATAGGCGGAGAATAAGAAACTAGATAACCATTCTCAGACTGGCCATTCATCCTCAGCCTTACGAGTTCGCCTTCTTCTACGATAGGTTCCATGACCACCTTGACCATCGAAGCTCCGGTGAATATTGAAACGTTCGAGTTGTTCTCAAAAACAAATTCAAGGTTGCTTGGAAGATAGACGTTCGCGATTACTGCCATAGTAAGGTTCTTGGCTTTCAGCAGGCCAAAAACATCCTTTACGTATTTGGAATTCTTGAGCGAGATGATATATCCTTTGTCAGTGAGAACGACGTCCTCTACTCCAGTCATGGCTTTCGTATCTTTTATCTGCTGCGCAGTAAGAGAAGTGACTACGATGTACGGCTCATATGATTTGAGCGTAGCCTCGAATTCTGCAGAACCTGATAGTGTGATGGCCACTGTGGTTGTGCTGCTCGTTGTTCTGCTTCTCAGCATCCCTGGCACGAATTGTTCTAATAGGAACAGCACCACTATTGCAACTACGACTATCTTGATGATCAAAGATTTATCCATAGAATCAACTACATGTAAAACTAATCCTTTTAAAAATAATTTGGCTGAAAATCTTTAAAACTAGTATTATGGTGATTTCTTGTTGAAAAATGGAGATTTTGTCAGCGTAGAGTATGAAGGCTATGACGAAAAAGGAGAAGTTTTCGATAGCACAAAGGGAGAAGTAGGCAAAGAATTGCATGGCAAAGACGGAGCATTGCTCGTGGTCATAGGCAGCCATAAGTTCGTCCCTGGCCTGGATGAGGCTGTGAAAACCATGAAAAAAGGGGAAGAACGTGAAGTTCTGCTCACCCCTGACAAGGCATTCGGCTCTAGAAGCAAAAACCTTGTGAAAGTGATGAGCCTCAATGATTTCAAGCACAGCGATGTTTATCCTTATCCTGGTTTGCGCATACATGTAGATACACCTAATGGAAGGGTATTCGGACTAATAAAATCAGTGAACGGAGGACGAGTATTGGTCGATTATAATCATCCACTTGCAGACAAGAAAGTGAAATACAAGATAAAAATCATTGATATAATAGAGGGAATAGAGAATAAGGTCAAAGCACTGGTGCATGAAGCAGGCCTGAGCGGAACCTCAGAAATCAAGGAAGGGAACGCAACAATAACGCTTGATAAAAAAGAAGTGCAGGACCTTGAGCCAAGGAAACAGCTTCTTTCAGCACTGATGAAAAGCCTCATACCTGAGATAAAGAATGTGGAATTCAAAAGTGCCTGAATATGTGCGAAATCTGCGAAAGATTCGAAGGCAATGCGAATTATTCTTCACTGATCAGGAAGATGCATGAAACGGATGCGAAAAGGCTTGAGAATACTAAACGGATTTATTCGCAGTTCGATTTTATCTCTGCATACTCCACAGTAAAGTATCCTGTTTCTTTTATCCATCCTATGTTCGAAGCCCGTGCGGCTTATGCTGTACCGCATAATTATTTCCAGCCCATGTTCCTCAATGGAAATGCGCTAGGGAATACATTTGCTCATGGATCTATGAGAAGCATATTCTTTTCTGGTAAGAATCTCATGATTTTTGCCAAGAACGTATCCCATATTGAAGGCGAAGAGTTCTTCAACTCGTTTTTATTGCTCCATCTTGACAGGAAGGAGTATGAGATGAGGATCAAAGACGAAGATATAACTATTTCCGCAGATCTTGAGAAGACTGCGATTAATCTCATTACCGGAAAGAATGAGAAAATAAAAGTGAAATTCAATTTCATGAACCAGCCAGTGAAGAACCGGATCGTCAGCAGGGAAAGAGTGCTCACTTCAAGCCAGTTGCGCACAGTTTATGACAAGTATACTGCATTGGATAAAAAGATGGCTTCTGTTGACATGGAAGGGTATGCGATAACCGTTCCGCATTTCTCTCCGCATCCATATATGCTTCAATTAGCTGAAGATGTTGGCTATTCATCTGGAAGAGAATTGCAGGAGAAAAGCTTTGGATATTTTAAAGAGCATTCTAAGAATTAGCGCAACCATCCAACTTGATTTTGTTTTCTTAATTTATCAATCAAAGAAGGTTCTGGAATTCTTGTTGTGTCTGACTGAATCATGCCTATATCTTCTTCAACCAAATACATTGGAATGTCTCTTGCTATTGCTGTAAATGAAGCAAGATTCATTGCATTACCAACTTTTGCCAAATCCGGGGGAGTAAATGCAGCTGAATTATCACTAGAATAGCCTGGAATTACCCATAGATGAATAGCATTGCCTTCGTGAGTTCTTAAGTCATTCAAAAAGTCAAGCATCTTCTTTAATTTCGCGAATTCTTGCATATGCGTTTCTTCTCCTTTGAATTCAACGGTAGGTGGCAGGAAGATATGATATGCGCGCAACGAGAATCCATAGGAAAAGATTTCTTTTGCTGCTTTTCGTATTTGGTCATCAGTAAGACCCTTGTTCATAACTGCATTTCTCTCATGTTCATAAGGAGTTTCAATTCCACAAGTTATTTCAACTGGAAGATTAAAACTTCTTGCAACATGAGCTAACCTAGATAATATTCTCTGCATTTCTGGCATTAAGAAAACATCCATTCTTGTTTCAAAGCTTAGTTCTTGTATTCCGTTTTCAGCTGCAAATGAAATAACTGGAATTAACGCTGATTCTGAAACTACTTCTGAAGTAATTGTAGAATGACAATTTGAAACAATGGAAAGCTTCTTGGCGTTTTCTATTCCTCTCAATCCTTTTTGAAGCTGTGAATGTAATTCTGCGTCAGTAAGAGGCATTGTGGTTTTTTCCCTTTCTGCATTGCCAAGACTGCAGAAATTACATTTTCCATGCGCGCATGATTTGCCGGTTTGAATGTTTATCACTGCTTCAAGTATTGGAGTATTCAGTTTTGCTGAAAAAGAAGGCTTGACCACTGAGTAATGCGGAACATAAAGTAAGGATTGGGGAACCATAGATAAAACTAATCATCAAACTATTTATAAATATACGTTTTTTACCATTTTCTATTACTATTCGCTAGTAATTACCTTTTTAGTAAAAACGAATAACCCAGTAATTTATATGCCAGCTTTGCAGCATAAAATTCACTCTGGTTGCTTCCAGCTATAGGGGCAAGTTCCATAACATCGAATCCTACGATGCGCTTCTTCTCTGCCACCTTTCTCAGAAGACGGATCACCTGCGGCCAGTGAAGACCGCCTGGTTCCGGAGTCCCTACTCCAGGAATTTCAGATGGATCAAAGCCATCAAGGTCAACGGTGATATACACGTTATTACTGTTCCCAAGCTGTTTGAGCACGTCCTCATCCTTGAATTCTGTTCCGAAAATGAATTTCTCTAGTTTGTTCTTTTTCACGTATTCTATTTCATCCACGCAGCTGCTTCTGATGCCGACTTGGACAACAGTATTGACTATTTCCCTTGTTCTTCTCATCGCGCATGCGTGATTGTTTTTGCTTCCTTCGTATTCATCTCTCAGGTCGCTGTGGGCGTCGATCTGGAGAACGGAAACGTCCGCATATTTTTCCTTAACTGCTGCGACCGCTCCTGGAGTGAGTGAATGCTCTCCTCCGACCATTATCGGAAGTTTCTCATCTCGGACTATCTCGCTTACGCATTCCTTCACAAGTGAAATCGTTTCTGCCGGAGAATCCATAGATGGTTCGAGTTCATTCAATGTATGGACTTTTATCTTAGTCGCTATCTCGACTCCCAGTTCCCAGTCATACATGTCTAATTGGCGGCTTGCAGTTATGAACGCATGAGGACCATCCCTTGTTCCGCCTCTGTAAGACGTAGTCGAATCATACGGAACTTGAACTAAAATGGCATCGCTTTCCTTGTACATATATTCTATTCCTGCGAATACATACGGAGACCTGAAATGCTTGAAATCCATAATTTTTCACCAAATTTTTACTCATGAATAGCATCATAGTTTGTAGACTACGCTTTTTATTCGTTCCAGTGACTGCTTTGGTGTCTCTATAGTGTTCAGAAGATAGACCGGAACACGGGAAAACAACTCTGTGAAGAATTCGGTTCTTGCTTTCATCTTTCGTTTATCCCTTATCAATTGGTGAGGATTGCAGAAATCGGTTTTCACCATGAACCTCACTGCTTCTTTTGCATTGAGTTTTCTGAATGGAAGGTTTTTCCTGTTCCTCTCTAGCAGAACTATCGCTTCTAGTACAGAACGTTCTCTCACTTTTTCCTCTCCGAACATCCGTTTCACATCAATTACTGAACGCCCGTGAAGATCTTTCTTCACTCCGAGCAGCCGTTTCGAGAATTCTGGCCAGTTCTTCGCAAGATCATCTCTTATGTATGAATTCTTTTCTGAAGAGAAAACAATTATGTCCTCTCCCATAAGCCTAAGGAAAAACCAGTCATCTGTAACGAAATTAGCATGAGGTTCGAGCAAAAGACCATAGGTAAGCGTTGTCTTCCCGCTTCCTGAAGGCCCGATTATCCCTATCCCTTTTCCTCCGAAATCAACGAACGAGCCGTGTATTGAGTATCGCCTATGTTCTGAAGTGAAATCCTCAAAGAAATCAGCTACCAGCGCCAAGGCGATGCTTTTCACCCAGCCGTAGTAATTGCAGTTCTTTATGATAACTGTCTTTGAAGTAGGCTCATAGAGAACGCGCAATTTTTTTGTTTTATCAGAAACAACAAATATCCTTGCATGCGGACGTATCCCGTCAAGCATGGGCTTGAAATTGTCTTCCCACATCTCCTTGAACATTTCATTATCTGTGATTAATTTCACGCATGTTCCGTGTATGTCTGCTTTCTTCTGGTATAATTCGGAATGGAACGATTCCTTCATCTCTTTTTCCTTTTTTTCCTGAGATATTAAATGAACTTTATATGATTCTGCCATGCTCTGGTTTCATGTGCAATCATAATAAACCTAATGCCCTAAACCTAACTCATGGGATTTCTATCTGCATTCATAAGACTTACGCGTTTTGAGCATGCGATAATGCTAGCAATTGCAGTATTGATCGGTGAAACTATAGCTAGTGGTGGGATTCCGGCCATATCAACCTTGATCATCCTTTCACTGCTTGTGCCCATATTCAGCGAGATGGGTTCTTTTGCATTGAACGATTATTTGGATGTGAATACAGATAAGATCAACAAAAGGGAGGATAGACCGTTGGTCACCGGGGAGATAAACAAAGAATTTGCCTATTGGTTTGCAATTGCATCCATCATCATTTCTATCGTGATTTCATATTACATAAACATCTACGCATTCGCAATCGCAGTTGTGTTCAACGTACTTGCAATTGCATACAATTACAGATTAAAGGATATGCCATTAATCGGAAACGTGTATATAGGACTGACTATGGCAATACCTTTCCTGTTTGGAAGCGCAGTAGTTACTGATTCGTTGTCTTTCAGCCCGACGATAATAGTGATATCATTGCTTGGATTGATGACCGGAACTGCAAGAGAGATAATCAAATCAACAGAAGACATGAAGGGAGATGAAAAAGCAAGGAATTCAAGAACGCTCCCGTTGGTCATAGGTGAACGGAATGCAAGGCTTGTCGCTGCAGTATTATATCTTGTTTCGGTTTCGATAGCATTCATCCCGTTCTATATCGGATTAAAGCAGAATAACATTGCTATAGCTATTGTCGGCATCGCCGCGCTGGGATTATTCTACCTTGCATACCTAGTTTCCACAAGCTGGAATAAAAAAGACCTGAAAAAAGCAAGGAAGTTAAGTCTGCTGTTCTTATTTATCGGGCTTATCGGACTGTTTTTTGCTTCGATTGCATAAAAACGCACATTTAAATACTCCTTTCTCTCAAATAAATACATAAAGTTCGTATTTTTCGTTGTCTACGATGAATTTCATCGTCTGTTAAAGAAGAGAGAAGATGACCTAAAATCGAATTTTAAATAAGCAGAGGGGTCAGTCTCAGCTTTAACTAAGGTGAAAATAAAATGAAATTCAAAGAAATGGGCGTAAACGATAGGACTATCGCTGCGCTGGAAAGTATGGGATATGTAGATGCAACAGAAGTGCAGGAGAAATCAATACCATTGATACTGCAAGGCGAAGAATTAGTCGTGAGAAGCCAGACCGGAACCGGGAAGACCGCCGCATTCGGCATAGGCATCATAGATATTATCGCTACAGACAAAACCAAGAAGGCCTTGGTCCTTGCGCCTACGCGTGAACTGGCATTGCAGATAACAAAGGAATTGCGTGCAATAGCAAAGAACCAGCACATGAATATTTTCGCTGTCTATGGCGGACAGGACATACACGGACAGGAAAGATTGATCAGACAGGGATTCGAGATAATCATAGCGACCCCTGGAAGACTGCTTGACCATTATAAACGGGGGAACCTTGAGCTTTCTGAATTCAATCTCGTAGTGCTTGATGAAGCGGACAGGATGCTTGATATGGGATTCAAGGAAGATATAGATTCCATACTTGACAAAGTGAATGAACAAAGACAGATGATGCTTTTCTCAGCTACTATAGATAATAGAGTGAAAGTGATAGCAAACAGCTACATGAACGCACCAGTGCTTGTCGAAGCAGGCTCTGAAGGAAAGGTTGAAACAATAGAAGAAGAGACGGTCCATCTTACACGCGCTGAGAAATACAGGAAATTGCGCGAGATCCTTTCAAGCGGAATCACTACAAGAACCATAATCTTTGTTTCAACCCAAAGATGCGCGGAATATCTCTGCAACAGGCTGAACGAAGACGGGATAAATGCTAAAGACCTTCATGGAGGAAAAAGCCAGAATCAGAGAGAACGAGTGATGCATGCATTCAAGGAAGGCAAATTCCACATACTTGTAGCGACAGATGTTGCATCCAGAGGATTGCATATCGAAGACATTTCACACATCATAAACTATGATGTGGCTAATGATCCTGAGACGCATACCCATAGGATAGGCCGTACCGGAAGGATGGGCAAAGAAGGAAGAGCGATAACATTCATCGAAACAGATGCGTTTGCCCCAAGAGGAAGGACAAGCAGCCACCACGGAGGATATAGAGGAGGCTCGAGCCAAGGGCATCGTGGCCAACGACAACATTCTCATTCGGGACATTCCCGCTCAGACAGTTCAGGTCATTTCCACTCTGGCCATTCAGGTCATTCTCAGTCCGGACATTCGCACTCACAACAGGGACGTTCGAGCAATGCCCCTCAGCAACCATACCATAGAAGGAGAAGAAGCCCAAGGCTTTTTTGAAACGATTAAAAAACCAACTCCTGAAAAATACAATGAACTAGTCAGGGGTCGTGTGCTAACCTGGTAGACTATTGCCTTCGGGAGGCAGTGATCTGAGTTCAAATCTCGGCGACCCCAAATGTTTTTCTAAAGGTTTCCGTCATTTGGGGGCTATTGGCACATTGTGCCAATCAAACCTCATTTGTTCTTCTCAGTAACTTATTCAAACGGGGGCATTGATAATAATCAATCAAACCCCAATTTTGTTTACAAAATTGCCGGGGTATTGATGCGCACATCGATCTGACCCCAAATTTTCTTCTAAGTAAATTATTCAAATTTAATTAGAGAATATCTTCGGTTATTGGAACGCGAGGTTCGCTCTGAACCGCGTTATAATCATGTATCAATTTTTTCTTTCCGATAACTAAGCTTGCCAATACTCTTAGTACGATCAAACCCGCAGCCCTTTCCAATTTTAATTGCAATGAAGGAGATTCACGGACAACTCTGATCAATTCACTTATAGACGCTGAAAGAGGATGGGCTTCTTTATTGATACGAACGAATAATTGGATCATCTCTTCTGGACTCATAGTATCGTTACGCATGACTGGGAATCTTCTGTCGTATCTAATCAAATCTTTCTCAGTTATCCTGCCATTCACGAACGCGTCTGCAAACGCCTTTGTCCCAGGGTATGGGGCGAACATATGGAAAGAACCGGTTAACCTATTTTCTGTGAATAATCTGATCAAATTTTCTGCATCTTCCGGAGTTTGACCAGGATGCCCGAAAATAGCAGTGTTTAAGATTATCGTTCCATTTTTGGGTTCAACAAGAGAATTGCTTGTTTTATTGCCCCTCAATTCAGCAAGATGAGTATCTTCGATACCCTGAAGCATTGCTATGCAGGTCCGGGACATCAGATCCCATATCTCTGGTTGCTCTGATAGTTCTTTTGAAGAACCTTCGCCAAGCCACCTCATCCCTTTCTTTTCGATGAAACTAAATATCCTATCTAGATATTCTGGAGGATATATGGAAAGATTAGGATCAACAAACAAAACGCGAGGAGTTGTTTTTCTTAGCATGTCCAATTCTTCTATTACCTGGTCTGGGTCACGTATTCTTATCCTTCTCATGTTCCTTGTAATCCCGCAAAAATCACACCCATATTTGCATCCTCTTCCCAATTCCATGGAATGTATCCACCAGTTTACATTTGGATCCCTATCAGGAATTGCATAATTGACAGCTATATTCGGAGGATTTGCCACGAACGTTTCTCCTCTGGTTCCGTCCATTGTTCTTCTGATGATTGTTCCTAATTGCCCTTCAGACTCTCCTATGAAAAGATTTGCTTCTGGAAAATATTTTCTTACCAAATTAGGAACTAAACTGACCAGTTGTCCACCAATTATCAACGCATCAAAATATTTTGCAACTATAGACATATGTTCCATCATCTGGTATAACGCTATTGGATCATTTACTGATACCAACGCGATCCTGGAATTTACTTCTTTCCAGGTTTTAGGTTTAGCTACTTCCATCCACTTTGGCTGAAAACTTTCTTGTTTTACCTGAGCTCGGAGAATGCATTCAGTTAGAACATCTATTCTTGTTATTGGGTAAGTAGCAACATATTTCATAAGATGGTGGGGTCTGAGCTTGGATTTTCTGCTCATCTCCCTTCTGGATAATACTGCAACTTCTAGATTAGACATATTTATCGTATATTATTGTTATAGTAAATATTTAAATAAGTAGAAGTAATGGTTTTTGTTTTTGTTATCTGGAACACTTGATCTCATTTATAAAACTACTCTCCTTAACCATAGAACATGGATGAATTCATATCAGCAACTTTCATCTCATTCCTTACTCTATTCGTAATCATGGATCCATTCGCTAGTTTGCCTGCGTTCTTCTCATTAACTAAGAAATGCAAGGATAAAGAAATGAAGCAAACTGCAACAAAAGCAATATTAATCGCAGGAATACTTGCAGTTGTTTTTCTATTCGGTGGATTAGAAATATTAAAAGTATTATCAATAACTCTTGATGATTTCAAAATAGCCGGAGGAATAGTACTGATGCTTCTTGGTTTGGAAAACGTGCTTAATTTTACATTATCTCATGCAAGCAACAAGGAAGAAGGATTGGAATCAGCAGTTGTATTAATAGCTACACCTTTGCTTACTGGGCCAGGATTGATAACTACATTAATCGTTCTCAGCCAGACAAAAGGATATGTCCCTGTGCTTATCGCATTAATAGCTGCATTAATATTATCATGGATAATATTGTACAATGCAACACTTGCAAGAAAAATTTTAGGAGATAGAGTAATTACCGTATTCTCAAAAATAATGGGATTGATCCTGATTGCTTTGGGTATATCCTTCATAAAAGGAGGATTGGGGATTTAGAGCCCCATTTTCTTTGCTAAGTCAAGTTCAACTTGATGAACTGGTTTTGGCATTTCAAGAAGCACTGAGTGGAACGCAGTATCAGGACCTGAATCAATGAATAAAATTTTTGAATCATCACCCAAGCCTGCAACCTTTCTGACTATTGGAGCAAACAATGGGCCTTCTGCTCGTGCATAGCCAATTGCTTGTGGATCCGTAGCATCGCACGGAACCAAAAGATGAGAATTCTCTCCTTTATTTGGTTTATACCAACCGCTTTTTGGAGGAATGAAAATCAGTTCTGCTGGAGAGTACCATAAAAGATAATCCTTCTTATCATTAAACGGAGTTAATTCAGCAGTTCTTAGTACTTGATTGATACTAAAACGGTATCCTTCAAAAAATCTATTAATAAGATACGCATTTCTTCCTTCAAGCAAACTGCCGTCAGAATTACCCTTCAAAAGACTAAATGCTTCCATTGCAAGCATACCCTGTGCAGAAACAGTTACGTTAACTGACAAATCATCCTTTGTTCTAAATCGCATAATAGAACGCGCAACTTTATCTTCAGCTTTCCCATAAGCAACCGCAGCATTAACAACAAGTGGAGAAAATGGAATAACTGAATGCGGATATTCTCGAACAAGCAAATCTGCTAATTCAGGGCTTAAAACAGTTAATTTAATGTCACTTAGTGGGATACCTTTATCTGAACTAATCCGCGCTTTGAATTCATCAACTGCAGGCTGGATTTCCCAGAATTTAAGACCTTTTGGATCACGTACTTTAAATGGAAAAACAAGTCTATCTAATTTTTTATCTACTACAAAAGGAGTTTTCGGTACAAGTTTAAGTTCTGCCATAATTTCACCAGAAAAAGTATTGTGTGAAAAGATATATAAAATGTGATTATTTCGTACGTTTACAAGATATTTAAAAAGTGTGAAAGTATATTTCCATATCACTTATTTCAAAAATGGTGAAAACTTATGCTGGACGAAATCATCAGAAAACATGCTTTGAAGAATGCAATGGACTATGGAAAAGCAAACGCAGGTTCGGTTGTTGGAAAAGTAATTGCCGAATCACCAGATGCCAAGAAAGATATGAAAACAACTATGCAGAAAATAAATGCAATAATCAATGAAGTGAATTCACTTAGTAAAGATGCAGTTGCAACTGAAATCTCAAAATATTCATTTGCTGAAAAGCCAAAGGAAGAAAAAAAGGGATTTGAAGTTCCAAACGCAGTCCAAGGGAAAGTAATCACAAGATTCCCACCTGAGCCTTCAGGATATCCGCATATCGGCCATGCAAAAGCAGCATTCCTGGATTACGAAGTTGCAAAGCAGAATGGAGGAAAGATGCTATTGCGATTTGATGACACTAACCCTGAAAAAGAATCTTTAGAATACGTAACTGCAATCAAAGACGGATTGAAATGGCTAGGAGTAGAATGGGTAAATGAAAGCTATACTTCGGATAACCTGCAACAGATATATGAAACAGCTGAAAAACTAATTTCATTAGATAAAGCGTATGTCTGCACTTGTTCACAAGAAGAGATAAGCAAGGGAAGAACAGAAATGAAACCTTGTTCGTGCAGAAACTTGAACCATGAAGAAAACCTAACACGCTGGAAAGATATGCTTGCAAACAAATACGAAGAAGGAACTGCAATTTTACGTTTCAAAGGGGATTTGGCTTCTTTGAATACAGTTATGCGCGATCCATCACTTGCAAGAATACTGAAGACAAATCATTATAGGCAGAAAAACAAATACGTAGTCTGGCCATCATATGATCTTGCAGTAACTTTCATGGATGGAACAGAAGGAATAACCCATTCCATGAGAACAAAGGAGTATGAATTAAGGGATGAATTATACTTTGAACTGTTTAAGTTGCTTGGATACGGAAAACCAGAACTCATAGAATTCTCAAGGCTTCAGATAAAAAATGCGCCGATTTCTAAAAGGTTACTCACTCCTCTAGTTAAGGAAAAGAAGGTTATGGGTTGGGATGACCCAAGACTGCCAACGCTTAAAGGATTAGCAAGACGAGGAATACTTCCAGAAGCAATACGCACGTTTGTGCTATCTTTCGGATTATCTAAAGTGGAAAGCGAGCCAGGATGGGAAGCATTGCTTGTTGAAAACAAGAAATTGATTGAACCTGTTGCAAAACATTATTTCTTTGTTGCAGATCCAGTGAAAATCACGATAAAAAATGCACCGGCTAAGAAAGTTACGTTAAAGTCCCATCCAAAGAACGAATCGCTTGGTTCCAGAGAAGTCGAAGTAGGAGATACGTTGCTCATTCCTAAAAAAGATTTTGATGCGATTGCAGAAGGAGAAACATTCAGGCTAAAGGATCTGTATAATGTCAAATTAATAAAGAAAGGAAAAAGCGCAACATGCGAATTTGCTGGCGATGTGGGCATGGTTGAGAAAAAACTCCAATGGGTAACCCCTAATAATATCAAGTGCAAAGTGCTAATACCTAAAGACCTGGTTGATGATAACGGGAATTACCAGGAAAATAGCCTTGAAATTGCAAAAGGAGTATGTGAAACTGCATGTGCCAACATAAACGAAGGAGAACTAATTCAGTTTGAACGTTTTGGTTTTTGCAAACTGGATAAGAAAAGTGGTAAAAAAGTAATATTTATATATAGTTGCTGATTAAAGAAAATGCTATGGCACAAATACTTACAGTAGTTGATAGGAAAGGACAACCTAACTTGTTTAATCGCGATTTAATAACCGAACCGCTTCTGAAGGCATTTGCACGAATAAAAGTATTGCCGCCTGACAAGGATCCGAAACCCGTAGCTGAAGAGCTAACAAGACGAGTTGTCTACAAGCTAGAACAGATGGATAAGCCATCGGTTACTAAAGATGAGATTGTTGAAGCTCACAGGCTAGTTTTCAGGGAACTGATGGGGGACACGAATGGATTTCCCATGACTCAAAGACAAACGCTAACATATATGGAAGAATTCCTAGCTTATGCTGCAGGATTTGCATTGATAGAAAAAGGAATTATAACTGCTGACAAATTCACTCCGGATGGCGTGCCAAGAGGAAAAGTTGCAACTATCTGGGATTGGAACGTCAAGCACGATTGCCATACTATTGAAAAACTCAATGAATGGGTACTTGGATTGAATGGTAAGAATTTCGCAGAATTAGTGAGAATGGCTGAGGAAAGATATGCTGAAGAACTGAGATTTGCAGCGCAGCAAACATTAGAGAGAGGTGCCAAAGTAGCGATATTCCACGGCCCGTCTTCATCTGGAAAAACGACTACTGCACAAAGAACAGACGATTTCGTAAAAGAATTGAGCAGAAATGGAAAGCAGATTAGATGGATTGAAGTTGACATGTATTTTAAAGATAAAAAAAGAAACCAGATGTATGAATATGAAATAACTGGCCCCAAGACCGGTAAACATGTGATGCCGGATTGGGATTATGAAACCCCGCATGCATATGATGAGCCCACGATGAAACCAGACATGCTGGCAGTATTGGAAGGAAAGACCGTGTGGATACCGCATTATGATTTCGGAAAGGGAATAGTTTATCCTAAACATACTAAATTCCCGCCATTGAAAGACAACGAAATCTTAGGTATAGACTGCCTTCATGGAGGAAGCGATTTCATAACAGGTATGATACCTAACGATATGAAAATCAGGATATATATCGAAGCTCAGAATACCATCCATGATGGAGAAGCATATACTAGATGGACAGATATCCGATTGATAAGAAGGATGTTGAGAGACATCGCAATGAGAGGACACGATACGCTCCTTTCGTTATTGCATTGGCACCTAGTAAGAAAAGGGGATCTGATGCACATCGCTCCGCTCATAAATACTGCGCATGTACTGGTAAACGGCGGAATGCCGTATGAACTGCCAGTATTCAAAAAGCACGCTGAACGATTTTTCAAGGCGTATGTGGGAGTATTACGAGCGAATCCTCATCTGGGGGATGCATTGGTAAGATGCGAACGCGTCTGCAGTTTGTTTGACAAGGTTGAAACCGCAACCGAAGAGCAGATCTCCAACATCCCGAACAATTCGGTCATGCGTGAATTCATAGGCGGAAGCATCTACTACCCGAAATTCCCGTATGGATTATTGGATACTAAAATGCCCCAGGAATTGTAGGGATAGATAAACAAGTTACGGATAACAGATAACATTAAAACAAAAACGGGGGATAAATCCCCGTATGGCTTTTTCTAGCTCTAGAATCACGCGCACAGAACCTGCCCATTCTGCGGAGTATGAAGAAGCGAATGGACAAACCAATGCTACACAACTTAATGACATCGTGCGTGACGTTTTCTCATCTATTGGTGTAAAAAAACTCTACAAACATCAGGCAGAAGGAATAAAACTGATTAACGAAGGAAAAAATATAGTTGTATCTGCCCCTACTGCAAGCGGAAAAAGCGAAATTTACATGAGCGCGGTAATCGATGCCGCATTGAAAGGGGAGAACTCGCTCATACTCTATCCAACAAAAGCATTGTCCAGGGATCAATCACGAAGATTTGGAGCTTTTGCACTTTACGGAGTGAACGCTGAGATTTACGATGGAGATACCCTGCAGACTAAACGAGAAAAAATACGCGCTAACCCCCCAAATATACTAATTACAAACGTGGATATGCTCCACTTCATTTTATTGCATAACAGACTATTCACCAAGTTCATAAAGAAACTGAAGTTTGTTGTTCTGGACGAACTCCACATCTACAGCGGAGTGTTGGGTGCACATACTGCGAACATAATAATGCGTTTGAAAAGGCTAACGCAAAGAACAAACGGAACACAACTAAGATTCATTGCAACTTCTGCAACTATTGGAAATGCAAAATCTTTTGCTGAAGATCTGTTTGGTGAGACATTCTATGAAGTGAAAGGAACAAGTTCACCAAGAGGGGAAGTTCATCATACATTAATCAATCCTGAAGAAGAAAACTACTTATCCACCTGTCTGCAGATAATTCAGGACAGCAGGAAAAAAACGCTTATATTTGGAAATTCACATTCAGTGGTTGAACGCTTGGGATTGATTGCAAAACGGGCGGGATTGCCGTTGCAGGTTTACAGAGGAGGACTCAAATACGACAAGCGAAGGGAAATAGAAGACGCTTTCCGATCCGGAAAGACTAGATTCCTTGCAACAACTTCAGCATTGGAACTGGGAATGGACATCGGAGACGTAGACTCAGTGATACTTGCAGGATTTCCAGGAACGATAACTAGAGTAAAACAACGTGTCGGGCGTGCGGGAAGAAAAGGGCAGAAAGCAGAGGCATATTTCGTTGCAAGAGAAAACCCACTGGATCAGTATTATTTTGAAAATCCAGAAGAATATTTCAACGGAGAGCCTGAAAATTGCTATCTAAACAAGACAAACAGGAATATTGCGATGGAACATATCATATCTTCTGCTAAAGACGCGATGCTGACTGAAGAAGAAGCGAATACGCAACCCGAACTCATTGCTGAGCTTGTGGAAAAGAAACTATTGAAAAAATGGGGAAGATTTTATGCTCCGACCATAGATGGGGCAAAGTCAGCAAAAAAAATGAATATTCGCTCAATTGGAGGAATCATACGTCTGCATGATGAAGAGACAGAGCGATTCATAGGGGAACGTGAAGAAACGATGGCCATAAACGAATTGTTCGAAGGAGCGATTTATCTTCATTCAGGAAAAGCATATCTGTCTGAGAAACTAGACTTAGAGAAAAAAGTTGCTCAACTTGTTCCATATTCTGGAGATTTAACTGAATTCTCAACACCGATGAGAGAACGAACTGCAGATATAATAGAAGAAAGCGCTGAACGTGAAGCGTTCGGATATCCGTTGCATTTCGGAAGAGTGCATGTAAGCGACAGTGTTTATGGATTCAAATACAAAGATTCTTTGAGTGGCAAAACCATAAGCGAGCATAAGTTCAATGTTCCATACCTTCATGAATTTAATACTCTGGCGATTTGGCTGGATTTGGATGAATTGGCAAACGAAATAGGTAATTTTGGGAATGGATTGCATGCATTTGAACATGTTTCAATTGCAATGACGCCTGCAATAACCGGTGCTGATCCAAAAGAATTAGGCGGAATAAGCTATCCATACGGAAGAATGTTCGTATATGACGGGGTTCCGGAAGGAAATGGAGTAACAAACGTAGTCTATAATAGATTTGAAAAAATAGTCGAGATGGCAGAACAGCGTTTGACATCATGCAAATGCGAAGACGGATGCCCTAAATGCATATTGGATCCAATGTGCGGGAATGATAATAGATTTTTGGATAAAGAAGCAGGGTTAGATATAGCACGAATTATGCTAAAAAGAAAAGACTAACCATCTACTTTTTAAAAACTCCAACAAATTTTCTTTTTTACAACAGTAAATTCTCTTCGATAGACTTATTGTATTTAAGGCTTTCCTTGTAAATAATGCTGCGCACGGGCGCATTCTAATTTATTTTGAGGGGAGGACATGGCTTTAACCAAGATTCGCAAAAGAGACGGAAGCGTAGTTGACTTCAACAAGGAAAAGATAGTAAATGCCATATTCAAGGCTGTTCAGGCAGTAGGCGGTTCTGATAAGGCAGAGGTTGAAAAGGTAGCTGAAAAGGCAGTTGAATATCTTGAAACTAAATTCAAGGAAGAGATCCCGTCAGTAGAAGATATACAGGATGCGGTTGAAAAAGCATTGATAGAGAAGGGGCATGCTACAACAGCAAAAGCATACATACTATACAGGCACAGGAAAAGCGTAGAAAGAGAGAACAAGAAATTGATGGGTGTAAAGGATGACCTGAAATTGTCGCTCAATTCCATCCAGGTCCTTGAAAGAAGATATCTGCTTAAAGACGATAACGGAAAACCAATAGAAACTCCGAGCGGATTATTCAAGAGAGTTGCGCATTTCATCGCAAGTGCAGAAGAAAAATTCGGTGCTGATGAAAAGACGGTTAAATACTATGAAGACGCTTTCTTTGAGATAATGACTAATTTCGAATTCCTGCCGAACTCGCCAACATTGATGAACGCAGGAACGAATCTTGGTCAATTATCAGCCTGCTTTATACTTGGGATAAAGGATGATATTGAAGACATATTCGAAACAGTGAAATACACTGCAATAATCCACAAAACAGGGGGAGGAACGGGTTTCTGCTTCTCTGCATTAAGGCCAAAGGGAGATTTCGTAAAATCAACTGCAGGAGTGGCATCCGGGCCATTATCATTCATGAGCGCTTTCGATAATGCGACAAACGTGATCAAACAAGGCGGAAAAAGACGCGGAGCAAATATGGGAGTGATGCATATCTGGCATCCAGATATAGAGGAATTCATCACCGCAAAGCAAACTCCAGGAGTGCTTGAGAACTTCAATGTCAGCGTAGGAGTGGACGATAAATTCATGAAAGCAGTCGAAGACGACGCGAATTACGATCTATTGAACCCTAGAAACGGAAAGGTACTTAGAACTCTGAAAGCAAGAAGCTTGTTTAAATTGATTTCATACAGCGCATGGAAATCTGCAGAACCAGGAGTTTTATTCATGGATACCATTAACAAAGAAAATCCAACTCCTAAATATGAAATTCACGCTACGAACCCATGCGGCGAAGTCCCAATGCCTGATTTTGAATCATGCAATCTGGGAAGCATAAACCTCTCTAAATTCGTTGAGATAAACTGGAGCAAGACGGATTGGAAGAAAAAGATAAACTGGGAAAGATTGAGATATGTCGTACGCCTTGGAACACAGTTCCTGGATAATGTGATCGAGCTCAACAAATACCCTATAAAACAGATACAAGACAGCACATTGCACCATAGAAGGATGGGATTGGGAGTGATGGGCTTTGCCAAGATGCTTGTTAAGATGGGCATAAGATATGACTCGGAAGAAGCATGCAAGATCGGGGAAGAAGTGATGAAGTTCATCACAGATGAAGCAAGAAAGATGAGTCATGAGATGGGCCGAGCAAGAGGTTCATTCCCTGGATTCACGGACAGCGTCTGGGCAAAGAAATATGATGCTATGAGGAATGCCACAGTCACATCCATTGCGCCGACTGGAACTATTTCCATGATAGGAGATACTTCGAGCGGAATTGAACCTATATTCGCTCTTGCATATATCAAAACAGTTATGGACGGAACAAAGTTATACTATTCGGACGACGTATTTGAGCATGTGCTCAAAGTGCGCGGATTGTTCTCGCAGGAATTGACTCAGGAAGTCATAGACAACGGAACTATCCAGGAGATAAAAGACATACCTGATGATGTGAAGAAGGTTTTCGTTGTTGCATACGATATAAACACAGAAGCGCACGTCAAGATGCAGGCAGCGTTCCAAAAGCATACTGATCTCGCAGTGAGCAAAACGATAAATATGCCCAATGAAGCAAGTGTAGAAGATGTTGAAAAGGCATATATGCTCGCTTGGAAGACAGGATGCAAAGGAGTTACTGTCTACAGGGATGGAAGCCGTGGCGAACAGGTCCTCACGATCGCAAAGAAAAAGCCAGTAATCAGTTCTATAATGGAGGAACCTAAAGATCCGACCAAAGTAGTTGTTGCAAATGCTGAGGCTTAGGATCTCATTGCTTTTTGTATTCTTTCCATTTCTCTTTTAGGCATTCTGCATTTTCTCCACTGCGCATTGATTGCATTCGCAAGAAGATGGGCGCAAACACGATATTTGGCTTGCGCATCTTCTTTGGATTTGAATGGTTCTTTGAAATAATCATTCTCCACAAAACAACGATGAACGGGAACTCTGGCAACATCCTTTAGTTCCAATCCCATTGCATCAGCAAGCTTCTCAAAATCTATATTCCATGCAGGAACGAAAAGTTCATCAAGGCATCTTTTCTTGTGTGTTTCGAGTATTTCCCCAATTATCTGATGCCTTTTTCCACCGTTTATTAATATAATTTTCATATCCTGGATAAGAGGTGGAGAGCGCGTTATTTCGGTACTATCTTCTGATGCAAATTCTGTCATTTTAGCAAGCGTTTTCAGATGCGGCAGATCAACAATCTGTTTTATGTGGATTATGTCTGCGCCAGTACCTGTGAAAAGCATGCCGACCAGTTTTCCTGACTCCGCAAGCCTTGCAAGTTCTTCCTGAGAAATAGAATCATATTTCACATCCATTCCCATACTTTCAAAAGTTTCTATTGCACGAGAACGATTCGTGCCTGGGAGAGGACGATCTGAAACAGGAGGTGTCATAACTTCATAAGTATTCCCGTTTTTAATTATAAAAAATAGGTTTTCTGCAGAGCCTTCTACAAACCTACCATCTCTTGTCTTGACAAGTACTTCGCCAAGGGAAGCGAGCGTGTTTAATTTTTGTTCAGTTTCGGTGAAAGTTCTTTCGCTCAACATTTGTTTTGCAGCATTAGCTACAAGCATCATTGCAGCTATATTCCTGTTTGAATTATGATAACATCCGGTAACTTTTCCATTCGCCATATCCTCTCCGATACGTTCATAGGGTGCAACAAGAACCGTCAGGCCAGTCTCATAATCTTCGGCTTTGAGATAATCTTTCCATGGAAGGTTTAATACTGAAAACTCCATTGTTCTTCCAATACTGGGTATCTTCAGCTGTCTTAAAGAATCAAATTCAAATGCGTTGCCAAAATAGATCAATGGCCGATAATAGCCACCTTCAACTTTTCTTGTCTTATCTGGAAAATCAGTTGTAGATATGAGCCGATTATAAAATGCCAACGAAAAGAAAATTGAGACGAGTGTTTCAGGATCAAGAAGTATTCTATGCAATTCCCTGGATTTGTCAAATGCGGCAAAAGCGACATCGAGAGAATGAGTAAATGATAATTCACGCGGATTAACTGAATCAGACACTGCATCCCAAAAATGAAATCCGGGTTTTCTATTAATAGCATACCATCTTCCAGGAGTAACCCTCTCGGAATTCAAAGTTAATCCCCTAAGCGAAGCATTCACCAGTCTTGAAAGATACTCGGGTTGTATTGTTTCTGCACTATAAATCAATCTAACCGCATTATCCATAGGACTATCTAAACCTGATCCTTTCGGACCAGTCTTCATGTGAAGGCCTTCGAATGCCCCCACTCCATAATGAAGACTGTGCGCAAGAAGATGGATAGAAGCATAATCAATCGGGAAGAATCCTCCAAGGGTTGCAGAGTAGAGGAAGTATGATTGGGAATCATAAAGGGAAATGCCGGCAGGACGCCCGTATCCTGCGTGAATCGATATGCTTATCGGAACAGTTGCTCTTTGTCCACTAACCAAAAAATCTTCAGGTCGAAAAACCATTATGACACCGTTAAAAAATATTAGAGGGAAAGGGTTTAAATTGTGAGCGAAGTTATAACGAAATGTACGACAAACAACGAAGAAATTATGAACTTTTTACAATCCAATTTGACAACATTATTATAAAGGTTTTCAGCGTAATTAATCTGTTTTTAATTCAATAACTAAATTGGTGAAAACATGAAGACAACAGTCAGCATAATCAAAGCAGACGTAGGTGGCTGGCCAGGACATTCGACAATGCATCCTGAGCTATTGGAAGAAGCAAACAAACAACTTGAAAAAGCGAAAAAAGCGGGAACGGTAGTTGATTATTGCGTTGCTTATTGCGGAGATGATTTAGAACTCATAATGTCCCACCACAAAGGCGTGGACAACAAGGAAGTCCACACTCTTGCATGGGATACTTTCAAATCATGCACAGAAATCGCAAAAAAACTGAAACTTTACGGAGCAGGGCAAGACTTGTTGTCAGACGCATTCTCTGGAAATATCAAAGGTATGGGCCCAGGTGTTGCAGAATTGGAATTTGAAGAAAGAAAGGCAGAACCAATTATCTGTTTCTTAATGGACAAAACCGATCCAGGAGCATTCAATTTGCCAATATACAAAATGTTTGCAGATCCATTCAACAGCGCTGGTTTGGTTATAGATCCAGCCATGCATGGGGGATTTGTATTTGAGATCTACGATGTTTACGAGAACAAGATGGTTAAGCTTTCTACTCCGGAGGAGCTATACGACTTGCTTGCAATCATAGGCAATAAGAGCAAATACATAATCAAAAGGATTTACCCTAAGAAAGGCGGAAAAGTCCCTGAAACAGAAGCGGTTGCATGTGTAAGCACAGATAAGCTCTCATTGATCGCAGGAGAATACGTAGGAAAAGATGACCCAGTTGCAATCGTAAGATGCCAAAGCGGATTGCCTGCAGTTGGAGAAGCTTTGGAACCATTTTCTTTCCCACACTTAGTATCTGGATGGATGAGGGGTTCTCACGTCGGTCCAATAATGCCAGTTGGGATGGCAGATGCAACTCCAACTAGATTTGACGGCCCTACTAGAGTAGTGGCATTGGGTTTCCAGGTAGCTAATGGCAAATTGATTGGCCCAGTTGATATGTTCAAGGACAAGGCGTTTGATCGCGCAAGGAATAAATCATTGCAGATTGCAGATTATATGAGAAGGCACGGGCCATTTGAACCGCACAGGCTTCCTGCTGAGGATATGGAGTATACTACGCTTCCAAAGGTCCTGGATAAGCTAAAAGACAGGTTCAAGAGCATATAGTGCGAATCCGCACTATTTTTCTCTTTTATTAATTTTCTTCTTCTCCAACCAAACATTAAATACTAGTTGAATTCGGTCAACTTTTATTGTTTCTAAGTTATGAGATGAAAGTATACAATAAAAAACCTATCGTAAGTATATTAGTTCCCTTCGCGGGTTTTCTGCGAAGTTAAAGGGTAAACCAAGTGGGTGAAATGGTAGTCAAAAACGCTTAGTAATCTAAGCGCCATTTTGTCGATGTTCTGGCCTCTGCAATTGTTCCAGGGTCTTGTAGACTGGTAAAAGGGAAACTGTAACGGTCTTCATGACACAATTAAAATTGTAAGCTCTTGAACCGCTCACTCATCTGCATAGTGTCGGGAGTTTGGAACAGGCTAACCGCGAGGGATGCTTGATTGGACCTCCGTCGTATGTCTGAGAGTCGCTTGGGCCCTAATCTAATTTTCTTAAGTTAAAATAAATAAAAAATATTGAGGATTACATTCCCTTAGGCGGACCTTGGTTTCCACGCTTGAAAATAGACATTGCATCTTCAAGAGAAACAGGTTTTTCGGTGATTGCCATTTTTTCTGTAGTATAAATTGAATTAGGGTAATGTCTTGGAAGAATAGCATCCATATGACCTTGAGACCGAACAAACCGTTCTAATTCTTCGACATTTTTTGGCAAAGGAAATGCTTTAAAACTTGCAAGTGGACTGCCGTCTGCAGTAGACAATGCATATTTCCAGTCCCATTTTATTGCGTTTGGATCCATACCTCCTGCAATGAAACCGTTGTAAACAAAACGAACCCATTCCTTGGCATGATTTGGATCTATTATTCCGGTTGCAGATCTTACTGCAATGTACATTGGCACAGAGTTTTCTTCGCCTTTGACAAACTTTCCTGGTTCTAATTCAGTATCTGGTTGCCTGTAACGAATAACATCAGATGGAATAACATTGAAACCCATACGACCATGAAAGATTAATCTTCCAAGAGTATCGGCTATTTCAGTTGGTCGAAGACTAGCAAATTCGCATTCAAGCAATGCGTTTACCTTACCTCCATCTGCTCCAGCTGGATAGGATGTATTTAACTTACGTTCAGCATCAACGATGTTGATATTGCAAGCAGTAAATGTGGCAGTTGCAAGATAAGTAGCAACACGATCTCGCCTATATTCAGGAAGCACAGCAATATGCCCCCCGTAAAAAACATTGGTTTCCTTAGAAGCGGAAATACAGCCGTCGAGTGCACCAATTATTTCTTTTGTTTTTTCGTTAATTACAGACAACACTACAAATCTAAGGTATTCCGGACCAGTTTGTTCAAGACTATTTTTCGATGGTTTCTTGATTACTCCGTCTTTGAGTGAATCATATGCCTTTGCACTTAGTACTGCAGAATCGATCTCATCAGTATTGAAAATCAATGCCATTCTCGCATATGCACGAACGAATTCTGCACAAAGCGAACCCGTAATAGTATAAACCCCTAGATTATGCTCTTTTTCTGCGTTGATTATATCTTGTTTTTTCATACTTGCAGGCACAAGATCGAAGTTTACTTCAATTTTTTTAGTTTCATCAAGAGAACGTCCGTTCAATAACAATTTAAGACGATATTTTTGCCCATCTTCAAAACGTTTCGCAATCTCGGCTATTTGGGCACATATCTCATTTATTGCATCTGCCCTTACATTCTCATCTTTCAGCAGCACAGCTTTTTTTAGTCTAGTTTCCATTTCTTTTTTAAGCTCAGCTACTTCCCACACATGAGCGCTCGCAAGCTCAGCAGAATACGTGGCTATCTTATCGTGATTCTTTTTTTCATAAGAATCTAACTTATCTACTGCCTGAAACGTCTTTCTTACTGTAGAATGCAATTCCCTTGGAAGAGCATTCAGTTCAAACGATGGTTCTCCTGACAAAAGAGGCCTCTGGACTTTTCGTGAAGATCCGACTTCCACTGCTCTTGTTTGCTCACCCCGATGAATTGGCCCTGCGGCACCAAGAATAAAATTCTCCATCTCCTTGTTAACTTTTCCTTTTTGTACTTGTATCTGATATAGATGAAACATAGCAGCTAATGGATTCTCGAAAGAAATCGAAATATCGCTGTTTTTTTCCAATGTTGCCCGTAAAAATTCGAAATCTTCCGGATTCAATTCGCTTACCGAACGACTCAAAACTCTTTCCTCAAGAGAAGATAGATTGTGTTTAGCCATGGTATATAATCTTCAATAAGATATATATACTTTTTGCGAAATATGAATACATTTATATACTAATTCGCACACAAGATAATTATGTCACACATGCTAAAGGTATCAATAGCTGAGAGATCAAATCATAATGCTATTCCAAACAAACTAAAAGTTTGGGCAAGCACCGCTCTACTCGTTGGAACACTGGCAGGTTCGGTTGGTTGCGGTACTGAACAGCCACAAAACAAGCTGCCTGCAAGACAGGCAACAATAAGCCAGGGGCCAGATCGTTCTTCCGAGAGAGTGCCATTGACAGAACCTGCAAAAAGCCTGGGAGAAGAAGCAATAAAGTTTGCAATACTTAACGTGCCAATATTAATGATCATTATAACTACTGCGTTGCGCGAAAAATCAGCAACCCAGTCAACTGATAAGTTTATTCGAAAAAACAGGTGAATTATAAATATTACGACAATAGCTAAATATAGAAAAAAGAGGGTGGAAAAACATGTGTGCGTCTGCGAATGCATTGGTCAAAGTTCAAGGGAGAATTTACGGAAAAAATAATGATTACACAATTGAAAAACTGTTCAGCGATAGAAAAAAGGAGATCGAATCCGAAAGAAAAGCGATCAGCGAACCGTATGCTTTGGGGATGACTGTCGATGCCAAAACAGGAATGGCCCAAAAAACATCGTTTCCAAAAAAAGGGAGAGAGTATCTGGAAAAAAAACTGGATGACTTGGAAAAGAAATTTTCAGCATTGGCAAAAAGATACATAGAAAATGACGACCCTGCCAAAGTTGAAAAGGAATTCAAAATTGCAGAACAAGAATGGCTAAATTATCAACTGGAAAAAGAAGCGCTTATTGCATATTACAAGGGAGTAACAGCCCTGAAATTACAGATGAAAGCCGCGAACCAAGAGATGGAGAAGTACTGGGACGCATATTCGGATAGCATGAATGTACGTGCAAAACGTGCAGGTGCACACATTTGGAAAGAAGGTGCGGAAAAAGAGCGCACCCAAGTGCCTAACCCAGAATATGAAGCGATAATGCACCAGCTGGAAACCGCAAAGAAAGAATTTAATGCATTGAACAAGGCGCTTGCAACCAGATACATGACTCTTTTAAAAGAATTCGATGAAGATCCTGCAAAACTTTTGAAATACAAAAAAATAGAGGACAGACTAACAATTGTGCCAACTGACACTTACATAAACACATATTCGAATTCAAAACAAATACTGAACGAATGCGCTTCATTCTCTTTCGCACTAATAATTAATTCGGGAGACCCATCACTGATTAAACAGATTATACCAACCGGAGATATATTGTATGAAACAGACCCATCGAATCCACTGGCTGAAAAGAAAATAAATCCACTCAAAGAATTCACTGTGGTTATTGTGAAGGTATTGAGAAGCGAGTTGGAAACAATCCTGGATAAAACAGTAGGTTATACGAAAAATTACGCAACTGCGGACCCAGAAAATGCAAAGAAGATAAAAGAAAGATATGAAAGAATGACATTGTTGCTTGAAAAAGCGAAAACTTCCGAAGATGTGATAACTGCAATAAAAGATCTTGAGCCAGTAAGAACATTCGCTTCGGGTGCAATCAGCAAAACGATGGAGTGGGAACTTGTTGGAACAGAAAAAGTTAAGCTTATTGCAACTGATGTCGCTGCTATAGCAACGTCAATTATATTAAAAAATCCGATCATCGCCGATGTGTGGTTCACTCTCAAAGGAGGATTCTTGGCAGGATACGGGATAAAAACAAGCAATCTGGAAATGGTAAATGAAGGGCTTGTTCTCATGGGTGCTTTTGCCGTCCCTTCTGCAGGAAGGATAATGGTAAAATACTCAAAATCGATGAAAGCATTCAATGCTGGCCAAATGCTGGTTTTGACAGGAATAGGCTTCCAGACATATTTCGCAACAGAAATGACTGCGGGAATAGCGAAAAGCGCTATCGACATGGGGAAGTACGGGTCTAATCCATCAGATATAATCGATATTATGAGTAATTCCCTGTTTCTTGGGATGATGGCAAGAGGTTTACCAAGGGCAACCAAAGAATTCGGAAAATCAAAGATAAAAGAGGAGTTTTTCAGATTAATCGATGAAAAACACCTAAGAATGGATGATAACGTTGCGTTTGGCGGAAAAGAAATGACAGTACGCGAAGTTATGAACACGTTGCATAAGATCGCAACCGAACAAGCAACCTACGGGAAGGAAAAATCAAGTGCAGCTATCAACCTGCTTGAGATTGCGCGAAGATCTAAATCTGAAAATGTAAAGTACATGGCGAGTTTGAAACTGAAAAAAATAAAGGGAGACGCTCTTCCGGAAGAAACTGGAATATTGCCTGGGACAGTGGGTGGAATGAAAATAACTCCTGCCAAAACAGGAGCAACACCCAAGAGTCTTGCCAACCAAAAGAGAACGCTGGAACGGCTAGGTGAAATAAAAAAAGAACTAAAAAATATAACCGATACGGGAGAGTTGAGAGCCAAAGAACATTTCTGGCTGAAAGGAAGACAATATAAATATACAGAAGTATGCAATGCAAAAAATCGCGAAACCGCAGAAAGCATATTGAAAGATATTGAAAAATATGAAATTAGTCTTGAAGACGGACAGATAAAAGAAGCGGAGATTATACTTGCCGAAATAAACAATCATCTAAACGAATTCAGCAGACAGCTTGAATTAAACATTCGGCATACCGATAAAACGAGCTTCGAGAGGCAAAAAATTATCTTGCCAAAATCCAGACCAGCACATTCAAGAAGAAAAAAAGAAGCACCAAAGAAGATTGAAAAAAATGGCTTACCCGGTTCAAAAGAACTAGCCCAAGATTACAGAACCGCAGGTAGAGAGATACTTGATCAAGAAGAACAACTAAAAAAATGGAAATACTTAAACGAAGTAGAACGTGGTATCAAACAATTAATAAAAGATGGTACTTCCGGCACAATCTATTCAAATGGTAGGAAAACAGATTTCAAAATCACACTGTCACAAAAAGAAATAGAAACATGCAAGGATATCCTCAATCGAATGGAAGAATATAGAAAACAAATGCCGATTACGTCTAAAAACAGGCAAAAAACTGAAGAATTCATGAAATCATTAAATATAGAGATAACTAAGCTTAGCGAAATGGTAGAGACTAAAACCAGAACTGCAAATCCAATCTACAGGATGTACACCGAAGGATCAAGTATAAGCAATTTAAACAAAACCACAGAACGGTATAAGCAACTGCCGAAATAATTCAAACATACCGAAGAATATCAGTTTGATACGAAAATATAAAGCTCGTGAACTTATTGGAGGCAATATGCTAGGTAAAGTATATGACTGAAGCTCGTCGAAAAAATTCTGAGGGATAAAACTAATGAAATTATGACTTAAACATCCACGAAGATAGTTAATCACAGGAGAAAATATGAAGTTATTACTGATAGGAACCGGAATATCATTCGACCTTACGCTTAATGCAATTGATATGCTAATGGCTTGCGATGAGATATTCATTGAAAGATACACCAATCTTATTGAAGATGAAAAGATAAAATCACTTGAGAAAATAGTAAACAAAAAAATAATTCTGCTTGAACGAAAAGATGTAGAAAGCAAATTATTAATTGAAAAGGCTAAGAACGCAACGATAGCGCTTCTTGCTTCAGGAGATCCATTAACTGCAACTACGCATGTAACCTTGCTGCTGGATGCCAAAAAAGCAGGGGTTGAAGTTCGAGTGATCCATAATTCATCCATTTACACTGTCGCTGCTGGAAAAGCAGGACTTCAAATATATAGGTTTGGGAAAACTGCAACATTAGTAAATCCAAGGCCAAATTACAAGCCAACTTCTTCGTTAGACATAATCCGCGAGAATCTGGATCGCAACTTACATACGCTTGTTTTGCTTGATACTGAGCCAAAATTCATGGAAGCCAAAGATGCGCTAGAAATGCTAAACGAATTTGAAAACGCAGTAGTGCTTTCAAGACTTGGTGAAAAAGACGAAAAAGTAGTGTTTGGGACGATAAAAGAGCTGAAAAACAATAAAAACCTGGGTACGCCTCCATTTTCCATAATCATCCCTGCCAAGCTCCATCTCGTAGAAGAAGAGTATTTAACTGGGTTAGGAAAGGTTTAAATACTGTTTGTTGTTAAAAAAGTAAATATATGGCAATGATTCAGCATGTACATGATAGAACGACTCAGGAGGTTTCGAAAGCAAGGCTAATAGTAAGAAAATATTTCGGAATTCCGCCTGGATCAAACCATGGAAACGGTCAGGTCCACTTGATGAAGCCATTTGAAACCCATGAAAAAAAATTCAAGGAGCATTTCTGGGAAGAGGATGAACCAAAGAAAAAAGGGGGATTGTCAGGGATTTTTGAGAGAATAATGTGGATTCGTGCAGGCATCGGCCCGGTTGCTTCATGCGATATGCTTGATACTGCACCGCAGTTGTATTTCAAATATTCATTTTTTCTTTTTGCTAGCAAAAGAACGAGAATGGGCGTCTGTGCGCACGAAGTCACACACAGCTTCCAAAAAGACAAAGGCATATCAAAGAAAACGAATGACATGGATTTCATTGCGGGATATTCGGCACATTGTGCCATGGAAGGATTGGCAGTACTGGCTCAAAAGATGATAATGAAGGGGATTCCTGAAGGATTTCTGCAAAGAATGATTGAGGGAGCATATCGGATAGTGCTGATTCCATTAATATACCTAGTAAGACCAGAGGCACTGATAAAAAAGATAATGACTAAACTGTTCATAATATGGAACTCTGACAAAAAGGAGAAGCTTGCAGAAAAACTAGATTCTTGCCCAAAGTTAGCGAGATGGATTTGGCCATACTCTTCTGGAATAAAATTTGCAGAGGAAATAACTGAAAGAGTAGGGCCAAGAGTGGCATTCCAACTGATTTGTGATTTTCCGCCATCAAGCATGAAGGAGATAATATTTCCGAGGATCTATCTGGAGAACACAGGCAAATATGTTCCAAATGTAGAGAAAAGAGTATCTAAAGAATTAGATAAATTCCATCAGATGACTGGTATATTCCTTTAGCTTTTTTCCTTTCTTTCACGTGCAACAGTTCACCTATGAAAAGAACGTGATCACCTATCTCATATTCGATTGAGACCTTCATTTCCATGCTCATCAATGCTTCGGTTATGGAAACGCACGGGATCTTTTCGCATTTCTCTTTAGTCAATCCCCAAAGCCTGAATTTATCCCAGTCTTTTCCGCTCGTCCTTCCGAATTTCTCCAATTTGTCCTTCAGCTTTGCACCAGGAACATTTATTACGAAATATCCGCTCTTTCCTATCAGATTATATGTAAAACGCTTCTTGGAAATTGCCACTGCATAGAGAGCTGGCTCTGCGGAAACAGGATACACCCACGCTGCGGGCATGAAATTATCTTTTCCTTCATGACTTGCGCTGATGAGACAAACGCGCATTGGGTAGAGAAGTTTATAGGATTTTTCAGAGACCATCTTATCAACCTACAGTAGTCAAAAATCCGTCAAATCCTTCTTTCTTTATCGCTGAAAGTATTTCTTTAGCATGAATTTCATCTTCGGCCAAAGCAAGACATGTGCCGCCTCCGCCTCCGCCAGTTATCTTTGCGCCAAGAGCTCCTGCATTCCTCATCGCATGAACCAATTTCTCATTCTCTAAAATAGAAACTCCGGCAGAAGAGAGAAGACCGTGGTTGATATTCATCAGCTCCCCGAATCTTTTCAGGTTAGCATCTCGCAGAGCGATCACGCCTTCTCCAACAATAGTACGCGCAGTATCGCAAAGTTTATCGAACACCACTGGCTCTCTTTTCTTGAATTCAGCGACTTTTGAAACCATTATAGCCGTTCTTCCGAACGTATTTGTTATGCCGACCATGAGGTTCAATTTGCATCCGAGCTTGATCGGATCGAAGTGGTCTGAACTCTGGGTTTTCCCCCTTGTGAAAAGCATTGCTCCTCCGTATGTTGCCATTGTATTATCAAGGCCGGATGGATTCCCGTGGAAAGCCTTTTCTCCTTCGTAGGCGATTCGGTTTATCTCTTCATTGCTCAATTTCAGCTTATTGTCTTCTGCAACCGCTTTTACTATCGCAACACAGAATGCGGCAGAAGAACCTAATCCGCCGAATATCGGAAGATTCCCTCCAAGAGAAACAGTATATTTGTCCTTCACTTTCAATGCGTCCAGTATGCTGGAAATAGCTTTGGAAGACATCTCAGGGCTTGTGCCTTTAGGGCCTGCGAAATGAACCTCATTGGATTTGGTCAATTTCACTTCACAGTAATTGGATATCCCTGCGGCTATAGCCGGGACTCCGTGGACTACGAAGTGTTCGCCCAAAAGTATTATTTTACCTCCTGCTCGTCCTGTAACCATGAGAAGATAGTCAATATTTCAGGTTAAAAGGTTTTGCATAGAATAAAAGTTTGATGATGACTCAAGTTTGACTGAGTATCACTGTGATGAAGATCTTGAGATCTGATAAGGTCGTGTGATGAAAACTTGACGTTCGGCTTTATAAAGTCCGAAAAGCAGGTGAAAACACATGACCGAAATGAAAGATGAATATATAGAGCAATGTAAGGGAAGTTTAAAAGCCACAATTAACGACGACAGAATGCTGAAGGAAAACCAGCTAGTTTTGGGTAATTATTTTGATTATTTGCAGCATAGAAGCCCACTTACTCTAAGGGGATATGCATATAGGCTAAGAGAGCTGGAAATGTACTGTAAAAAGCCATTCAAAGAGATAACCAAAACGGACATTAAGCTATTTTTTGAAACAAAAGATTCTCGGAAGATTAGAACAATTAACGGATATATAGCCAATTTCAAAGCTTTTTTCAGATGGTTACACCGATTGCCAAGGCATAACTTCCCTGAATGCGTTGAATGGCTCCAGAAAAGGAAACCAGAACCCAGCATAAAAAGCAGGAATGACCTGATAAATAAGGAAGAATTCAAGGCAATTCTTAATGCAACCAGTGACCCTGAGGTAAAATGCTATCTTACCATGTCCTTTGAAGGGATATACCGAAAGGGCGAATTAAGAAACATGCGTATTGGGGATTTAGTTGTAAAGGATAAATACGTGTTGGCGTATTCTTATGAAACTAAAACCAAGACTCAAAACCTGAAACCCATGGTTTTTGCCAAGCCATACATAACTACTTGGCTATCCGCGCACCCTTACAAAAACGATAATGATGCCCCCCTATTCGTGCCAATGCATCCAACTCCTAAAAAGAAACGAGTTGCGTATGCGGTATTCAATCGCTGGTTAGAAGTACTGAAGAAAGCTACGGGTCTAACAAAGGTATTAACCCCCCACAAGTTCAGGCATCTTCGGGCTTCATTGATGCTACTTAGTGGCGTTGATAAGGAACTGGTAAGAAGCTTGGGGAACTGGCACGACAATCAAATGCTAGACCAAGTATATGGGCACGTTGAAAAAGAGGATAAAGCTAGAGCTTTGTTGGCTCTTCAGGGGATTGAAGAGACTACCGATGAGAAAAACACAGATATTAAAGTAACTAAATGCATGATTTGCAGTCATCCTGTTTCTGAACTAGAGGAGTATTGCCCAAACTGCAAGAATATACCAACCTTAGAACGAGGAGCAAAGGAACAAGAAAAAGCCCTAAGACATCGTAACAAAGAAACAGAAGAACTGCTAGAGCTAAAGGAAAGAATGCTTATGATGGAAAAGTATATCCAACAGAAGCTAGTGGATGATATTGTCAGAGCGGTTGCAAAGAGAGATCGAAATTAATTCTTTGGAGATTAAAAATTCAATGTAAACTATGCATATAATATAATGCTAAGTCTTACTTTGGTGCATCATTCTAGCATACCAGCCACTTAAAATGACGATTACCCCAGTAGCTGCAAACCCAAACAAAACCAGTATATTTTCTTCATAGGTATAATATAAAATCAAAGTCAATACAGCTAAACAAAAAACTAAAAATATCGCAAACCAATCTTTGAAGAGATCGATAACCGTTTGAAGTTCATTCTTTAGATTTTCGATAAAACCGGACGCATAAAAGAATCCGACCGTCCCTAGAAATAGCATAGCGATACCAAAGGGACTGGCCCCGATAAGTATTAATTTAACTACCTGCCCTGCTTGGTCACAAGATGTCGTATCAAAGCAACTCGGGATAGCAACTGCACTAACCAGTGCCAAAACAAATATACTTCCTATCAACAGAAGTGTATTGGCTTGCGACATGAAAAATGATGCTTTTTCGTATTTTGAATCTGGGCTAGCTAGTCCCTCAATATTTCGGATATTCGCATGTTTGCAATTACCAGAATCTAAAAGTTTAGGTAGAGTATCAATAGTTTTTTCCTTGATTTGAATAAACTCTTCGAATCTGTTTTTTATTTCATTTATACTCTCTAATTTTTTGGCAGTTATCAATCGGTATATCTCATCCCAAATCTTTTTCCTATTAATCTTTTTTTGGTATCTAAGTGATTCAAAAAAATTATTTCCTGTAATTAATGGCTCACGTAAACTGAATAGTTTACTTATTTGGTCGGGAGGAGTATACGTAGTATCAGTTAGTAAATTTTCTAGACAAAATGTCGAAAAGCGGCGTTCGTATATGCTACCTTCTTGATATACTTCTTTATTACCTAACAAGTGTTTAACCAAAGCAATATTATATTCACATTCGTCTATAAATGCCCGAAGCTTATTAGTTGCACGTACTTTATCTTTTTTTAATTGTACATTTAATTCCCATGTGGTTGCTTCATTGGTTGATTTTTGAATATTCGCTGCAGCTTCCTCGAGTTTCATTAATAACTGTTTATTATCATTTTTTGTACCAATTATGGCCCATATCGAAATAATTACTGCAATCCACGTGCCAAGTAATGCCCAAAATGCAAAATCCGAAGACTTTTTTGTCTCTTCAAGTGCAATCATTTCAGTATACGATTTGACCATTAGATTATTGCTTCCTCCATTGACAATAACTGTATAACCTGAATTATACCCATAGTCTAATCTAAACAATACATTACTCTCTATGAAATAAGTTCCAGTTTCAGTTAATGTAAACCCGCAACTCAATACTCCCATTTGCTTTAAATTTGGATTATCAGTACTAAATGAATATGTTTTATTTGGCCGCAATTCTGATAAGTGATAACCTAGAGGGTTACAGAACATAAACTTATTTTTACTCGGAGGAATTCCACTTATTCGTATAGAGATGTTGTAAAGAGTTTCATTTCCATTGTTGTATAATGTAATATTTTTTATGAATAATATATCGCTTTCTCTAAAGAGTGGATATTGGTAAGGCGAGATGTCAGTTCCATCATGTGAGACAACTGTTATGTCTCCAAATATGCTTGCTTGCGCATAAGATACACACAGTAAACATAAGAACCAGGTAATTAACTTTAATTTCATACACTTATTCATACTTCAATCCTCTTCAGAACAAGTCTTCCCTGTCTCCCTTCGCCTTCTATTGCTACGCTAACGTAATCGCTATTGGTCCAACCCAATGATTTAGCTTCCTGAGTAATGAACACCACTAACCCCTCCCCTACTTTGGAAACCTTCTTTACTGTTTTTGCTTGTGCCATACAACCCAAGCGCAACTATATTGTTTCTTAGATTTAAATCATCTATATAGTTTATAAAGTTTATATATAACAAAAGAGATATGAACAAACAATTTTTCTTATTAATTCTGTTGTTTAGTGGACTTTGCTTTGCAGAAATAGTGGATAGTGCAAATTTTTCAACTACAGTAAACGGACCATGCAACCTAAAGGCAATAAACAACCAAGTAATAGATTATGATAAATGTATTGCAAACTGTCCATTAGTTTGCACAGGAGATACTGAGTTAAACTCTGAGGACTGTATCTGCGTTCCTAAGGCAACAAATCCAAGTAATTCTACTTGTCCGTTAACTGGTTTTATTTTATTGTTGCCGTTGGGAGGATTAATACTCAAGAGTGAGTACATTTAGATAAAATAGTAATAGTTTTATCAATATATTTTTCTGGATTTTTTCAAAGATAGGTAGCGATACATTATATTTAGAGATATTAGTGTGCCCAATTATTGTGGTAGCATTCTATTTCTTTTTTATGAAATCTGATAAAGGACCTCTTTGAAATTTTTTGCCTTACCTTAGTTTAAACGATAGCTTACCAACTGGCCTTCAAAATCGGAAAACTAACTGGCTGGCAGATTCAGACTAAGGGGTGCATGAGGGGGATAAGCCGAAGGCTTAAATCCCCCTGATGAATCTCTGGCGTGGCTACGAGGTGGTCTTTGGGTAGAACGACGTTAACCAGATTTGCCAAGCTGTGGGAAAAATGCACCTTTCTTATCGGAGTCCAGTTCAGAGAGCCCCATGTTGGTACTCCCCTTTTTTGGTCTGCCACCTTTCCACTGTCCAATAGCTCTCCTGCGAGCTATGCCTGCCTTGGTTCGTTCACTTATCTTTTTCCGTTCTTCAGCAGCAGCCCAACTCATGATTGCCAATACAATGTCGGTTATCCCTTCATTGCTTGTATCTAACCATGATTCTGTTAGACTACGCAACCAAATGCCTCTTTCTTTTAACTGTTTGATATAGGACATTGTTGAGATTATGCCCTCTCTTGAAAACCTATCAAGCTTCCATACAACTATCCCTTGGAATCTTCTAAGCATTGCATCTTGGAGCATTAGCCTAAATTGTTCCCTATTTGGATCTGCACCGCTTTTCCTATCTATATACTCATGAATAACTTCCCATCCCATTGCTTTAGTAAACTCTCTTAATGGAACTAATTGATTCTCAGGGTCTTGGAATTGCTTTGTGTCTGAATCCTCATCTAAAGAAACTCTAGCATATAACGCTACTTTGCATATTGTTGAGTTATTCATTGTATCGCCATTTAGAGATATACTGGCTTCATTGGTAAAAACCTCAGCCAGTGAGGATAACTGGATTGTTATTCTATGTTTATTTCCAGTATGTCCTTTTCCTCAGTTTCTGTCTCCTTCTTGCATTCTTCCCGAACTGGGCGTTTCATAGTTTTGGGAACATGATTTAGATTCTTAGGTCCTACCTGCACTTCACGCTCATGCTCCCTAACTTGGCTTACTCCGTTCTCGGTTCTTCTCCTATATGGTCTAACTCTTGTTGGTCTTCTCATGGTAACAATCCCCCAGCTGTTGAAGCATTGCCTTGTTTTTCCTTGCAAACTCCAATTCAGCTACGTTTGGAGCAGACGGAGGCTTCTTTCGCCTAGTGTCTGTATCTCCTTTAATCGTTCGTTTATTGTGACGTTGTTTCATGTTTTTCCTCCCTCTTATTTGAGATATTGTTTGGAGTAAGTGATAGAGATAATTCCTCCAATGAACTGGCAATCCTATCAAGAGAATTTGCTATGTAGTTGAGCGTTCTCATCTTTACTCTCCATTCATGAGAAGAACTCAGGCACCTGGAACAATGCCTGGAATATCCATACATTGCCCTGAAACACTCAACACATCGCTTTGTTTCTTCTAGTTCAGTGTTTTCTGTCATCTGTTCACCTTGATTTTATCCTTTGATAATTCGTAAACTCCCACAACTTTCGGATAGAAATAGTTCCCTTTTCTTGCGTAGTTTGGTACTACCTGAATTTCCAGAGTAAACCCCTTGTAGCAGCTTAAGTCAGATACAATGCCATCTGAAGGTCTTTTTCGCATCATTACAGTACATAAATGATATAGCAGATTGCCCTCCGTTGGTTTTTGAGGAGATAAGAATCCAGGACAGAATTCTATATTATTTACATTCATAAAGAAATGAAAGTAACTGTTTGGGGTATTGTGTTCCATCTTCCAGTTCTTTGGTCCTGGTAACATACAGAGAAACTCAGCTCTCATTCTTCCAACTGGAATTTCTTCCTTTGTTTTGAACTGGTTTCTCTTCCGTACATACTCCTCAAGACTTTCCTGCGGTTTCTCTTCCTTACTTGGTACTAGTTTTTGCTGTTCGGTTGTCATATGTCTTCACCTATATTCACCGCATTTAACCTCTCGGCAGGAACGCAACTTTTTGGGTTTGGGACAATCGGACTACCATATATAGTATTGTCCATTTGTCCCATCAAAAAATCTGGCAAAAGACATGGACATACTAAGATTGGCCCATTTGTCCCATTACTAGAAATTCTTAGGGGGCTTATCTCGTTAGACATCCGAATCACCTGTGTTAAGATCCATTTGTCCATTCTGTCCATTTGTCTCAAAATTAGCTAGAGTTGCGGTTTGAACAGAATATAATCCTTTAGAAGGCTTCGTTAACTTGTGAGTATCTACCAACAATTTAAGCGCCCTTCCTACTGTTTTTTTATTAAAACCCGAAGACTGCAACTTCTCAGTTGCTTCTATGGTTTTAAACTTCTTCAAATTTTCAGTAAGAATCCACTCCATTATATCCTTTGCCGCTTTTTCTGGCAGATTTTCTAATTCTTCAAACGTTCCGACATACTGGATTTGCACTGTATCTTCTGTATCAATTAATTCAAGCCGACAAGGATCATGTTCTACTCCGATTCTTGATTTTTGATGCCGCATGATAACGGTTTTTGGGTCTTTTTTATTTCTTTCAAATGCAATAATTGAGTCTGCAATGTTCGCCATCTCGCTTGAACCTCTCATTTCGTCAGCAAGGTCATCATTATTTTTATTTGAGAAACCTTTTCGCATATGATGCAACAAAACAAAAGAAGCCCCATGCTGTTCCGCAACTGTTTTGAGTAACATTAAGGCATTATTAACTTCTTGTGCATCATTTTCATCTACACCAACAACCCGTCTAAATGTATCAACGATTATCAACGCACTTGGATGCTTAAGAAGATAATAACTCAAATAATCTATTCCATCTTTAGAATCCAATTTGAGATGGTTTTGAAAAAAAGCAAATTCTAGATTAATCGGCAGAATTTCTGCTTCGCATAAAAGATTTAGTCTTTCATGCACTGTCTGTTCTCCATTTTCAAAATCTAGATATAAAACATCTAATTTGCTTGTTTCAAATTTACCAAGGAAAAGAGTGCCATTTGCAACAGATAAAGCTAGATCTAAAGCTGCCCATGTTTTTGCGCAGCCTCTTTTCCCAGCAAAAAATGAAACAGAACCTGCTGGAATCAGTGGTTTAGCGATCCATTTACGTTCAGGAAATACTGCTGAATATAAATCTCTCGCAGATTTCAATTTGACACTCGTATGCCCAAAGTGTTTTGCACAGTTTATCCGTTCTTCTAAATGTTGACGTACAGTAATAGGATCAAATAAACCAGACTCGCCACATTTGAGGCAAGTACCATTTTGATCTGTGATTTTAGGTAAAGTTGAGGTGGTCATGCTTTCCCCCCAACTGTTTCTTCAAGAATTTGAGAAAGCGCAGTTTTGATTTTGCCAACATTATCTATTGATTCTTCAATTAATCTGGTAGATTTGGTAGATTTTTCAGTATATAACCTGGAGGTTATCATAAATCTAAGGAATGCTGCTGTGCTCTGAAACCCTAATTTAGAGGCATATTGACGCAGTTTTGTACAGTCCTCTACCTTAAGTCGTGTTGAAACAGTCCGCATTGCTACACCCTTACAAATCGATTCAACGATGCAGTAACAGTTTGACCACAACTATTGCATTTAAGCAAAAAATCTCTGGAGTTTTTATAAACCCTAAATTCAAAACCGCAAGAACAGCAAAGTTTTCGTCTTCCTATTCTTAGGGGAACATGCAGACATTTTAAGTTCCGCTCGGTTTTAAGAACTCCAAAATCCATTTTTTTTATAGTTTCCATAGATATCTTCTCCGCCCGACTTCAACGGGCGTTTTCTTTTTTTTATTTTAAAATCGCCTCCGCTTCTTTTTCTGAAATCAACCCTTCCCTCACGTAACTTTCAAGGAATGTCTTGTTTACAACCTCAGGGAAAACTGCTTTGGCTTTCTTGAGCGTTGCAAGTATAACATTCATAAAATCAACCTTTGGCGCCCAAGCCACTTAGTTTTCAGCAATCCTTTTGCTTCAGCTATCCCTACGTACTTTGTGACAGTCAACTGCGACAATCCGAGAAGCCTTGCAACTTCATTTACGTTAGTAGGACGCTCAATTTTCGCAACGCCGTCCAGGAAAAACTGCTCTTTTTTTTCAACCATATTAATCAACCACGTAGAAAGATCGCGGCATAATGTATTTATAAATGTTACTAACCTTAGTTAGTACTAGAAATATATATCTGTAAAAAGAAAAAAAAGTTTACAATTTAGTTATATAATAACAAGGTAAGTAAAATTATGAAAAAATAAATGATAATATGATATAAAAAATGAAACCAAGGTGTGGTATATGAAAAAAAAGAATAGCAGGGTAGATAAGATACTAACTGAAATTTATTCTAAAAAATATATGTATTACGTATTACGTGCATTAGATTCTAACGATTGCTTAGACACAAATCCGAAAAAAAGAAAGTCCAATAACGGAATTTACAGAGGTAAAAGATGGAAGGACATAAAACAATATATGGAAACAAATTATATTTCAATACACGATAAAACCTTAAACGAACACTTAAAATTTTTGATATCCAAAAAAGTAGTTACATTAAATTCAGATAAAGGAGTAAATTACTATTACCTACGAATGAATTTTGAAAGAGAATTCCAAAAAAACAGAGAAATTAACGAAGTTGTGGGCTATTTAATTGGATTGCGTTCTGAAAAACCAGTAAATATATCAAAAAATTTACCTACGTTTTCAATATTCCCAAAAATAAATACTGAATTGAAAGTAGGAGATTTCTCAGATATTATAACCAAGGTTAGAAAAGCATTAGAAAAAAATGAGAGAGATGGTGCATACATTGTAATAAGAGTAACTAAAGAAGATGATAAAAATCAATCATAAAAAAATATTGAATGACAAGCATTATAAATCTAAACCGTAATACATTTAAACGTCGGAAAAAAGGCTGAAAATGGCAAGTTTTAACCATGGGACCTGCTTAAAATCTTGAGTACTGACTCCAATAAGTTTAACAGAAGAATCGTTCTCCGGGCTATCGGAGACCATTAACATATTACGCCCTTGCTGTCCATCGCGCTCTTGCGCTCGGACGGCAGTTGTTATAGAGATGACCATTATGGGAAAAAGCAAAAAGGATTTGGGAAGAACGAAACAGAATATCAAAAGAAGGATAGAAGAGCTGGAAGTAAAAGTAAAGATGGATCCAATGAAAAAGTTTCCAGCAAACCACGAAGAGCTTGCGGATTTGAAGAAGAAATTAGAAGAGATGGAATAACCTTGCCGGATTAGTCCTTGAGCAAGATGGTATTCTTCTCTCCCTTAAAGTACTCGTCGTCACCAGTCAGGATAGTCAATCCGTTGCGCCTTGCCTGAGTCATGATTATTACATCGACGATCCCGATATCTTTGAATTTTTTTCTCTTTTCTACGTAAAGATAAGCCGCTTCTTTTGCCACTTCAGTATCAACAGGCAATTCTTTAGAGGATAAAGTCAAAAACATATGCGCTTCTGCTGGATCTTTTCCACTTTTCAACAGCTTTATTGTGATCTCAGCAAATGCAAGACTAGACGTATAAACCTCATTCCCCTTGTCTTCGATTATTTCGCGCACGATCTCTCCTTTTTTTGTGCCGGAGAAGTATTCTATCCAAGCATAGCTATCAAGGATGTATTTAGTCATGGATATCCAACTCATCATCTTTAGTGAACGATTTTATACCTGCGTATAAGCCAAAGCCGCTCTTCTTGAGTTTCCTGACTTCAAGTTCCAGCGACTCATTAGGATGAATGTTCAGCATCTCAGCTATTTGCTTAGGTATTGTAACCATGAGGGATCCACCGACCGAAACTGCTCTTGAGACAAACATTAAACCACCAGTTTAATTTAATTAAACAAACAGTTTAATAAACTATCCTTTGGGCTTCCTTCCTTTAATCTTAGGCGGCTTGATATCCGGATACTCATCCATCAGCATTTCCGGAGAAGCATAAGGCTTGTAGCCGAATCCTTCGCAAGTCTTGCAGACAAGGAATGGATTGGTCACATCTATTTTTTCTAATTCAGAAGCGAGATTTCCGAATGATTTCCTACCACTAGACGTATTTCCTTTCAATCCAGCGAAATCAAAAGACTTATTTATCAGAGTGAAATTGATGCTGGACAAAATTCCGGAGATTTCCCAGTCCTCAGTTTTATCATTCACTGCCAGTTTCTTTATCGCAAGCCATCCTTTGTAGTTCCCGATGAAAACTACCTGGTTTTTCGCAGGTTGGGATTCGGATTTTAGAGTGCACGGAACCGCGGGCTTGAAAGAAACGCCTGCTTTGATCAATAGACGATTGAGAAGATAGCTTTCAGCGATCGGAAGCATTGTTGTTTTATCTTTGCATGCGGGTAAAAGCAAATCGCGTTTGAAAGACTTGAGAAAAGAACAGACTGCACCCATGCCTTTGCCAACATTTACAAGAGAATCCACTTTTTTCGTATCTATCCCGGCGAACTCGTAAACATAAGGCTCGATAATGTTTGAAACTTTCACAAGAAGCCCGGCCATATCCTGTGCGCTCGCATTCTTTAGAGAATATCTCTCTCCGACCTTGAAGCCCTTGAAATCCCCCAATAAAATCAATTCATCGTCGCCTTCTCCCATACTTTTCACCATTAAGCATTATTACAGTTAAAAGAGGTGAGCACTTAAAAAGCTAACTAGAAGGTAAAAAAAGCCTCAGGGGAGATTCTCAACATCAACATTATTGAACTCCCGACCTTTCCCTTACCAAGGGAACGCTCTACTTGCAGAAATCTTGAAGATATTTCAAGACGTTCTCTGAGCCACTGAGGCAAAAGAATTTGAATATGAATTTTAAGGATTAGACTTTTAATGATAGCGTAAAGCCCTTTAAACAGTTACGCAACAATAAATTATTGATTCAAACATAAAAACGGTAGAATTTATGCCAGACAACAAATATGCACAAAAAGGCCCTATCAACGGGGGAGATGATGATTCCTCAGGTTCAGTCCAGGCTGAAGCTCCGAAAAAACTGGATATGAGAAAATACATCAATAAACCGGACCTGAATGTGAGAGACCTATTTTGGACAATAATGCTTGCCTATGCTGCAAAGGAAAATGTGAAAGAAGCGCTGAAGAGTTTTTATGGGCAAAGGATGTCATTGTTAAGGGTCGCCGTAAGCGTCATCCAACAGCCGGACAAATTCCTGACTGAAGAGATGGAAGTAAAAGATGTCGCGGAATACACGCTGAAAATGATACTGGATGAAGGATGGATAGATGTTTTCTCTGCATTGATAGCAAATACGTATAATATGAAGGACGGAGTATGTTTTCCGCTGGTAATAGCGATGAAAAAGCTTTGCGCTACAGAAGAATATGTCAAGAAAATAGATGAATTCGCAAAAGAACTCATACTCAACGACCAGGAAACAGAAGGATTGCTCGCATACCTAGCAGAGATAAATGATGCGAAACTATCCGAAATGATGAAGAAAGAGCTGATGATATTGGCGTCGGAAGGACTTGATCAGATCCAGCATTATGCGATGTTCGCATTGAAACCGATTGCTGAAAAAGAGGATGTGCAGAATACGCTGATACGCCTGATGGACAGCTGGGACGATGAGACAAGAAGGATAGCAGCCAATATCCTCCAGGAAATCAAGAGTGAAAAGGTCATCTCAGCCGCGAAGAAGCAGATGGAACTGGAAGACGTTGAAGAGATCAAAGAGACTTTGAAGAAAATAATCGGAAAATCACAAGGTGAAAACTGATGGAGATAGTAAGGATACCTGCAGAAAGGGTTTCGACAATTATAGGAAAAGAAGGCAAGACAAAGGAAGAGATAGAGAAAAAAGCGAGAGTGAAACTAGATGTGAGCCGGGAAGGCGAAGTGACAATAACCGGAGATATGACAGATGTATTCTTCGCAAAGGATATAGTGAAAGCAATAGGCAGGGGATTCGATCCGAAAGATGCATTGAAACTATTGAAAGAGGGTTATTGCTTCTACTTAATAGACCTGAAAAACGAATTAGACACTGAAAACGCGATAAAACGAATAAAAGGAAGGATAATCGGAGAAGATGGCAAAGTTAAAAGCGAGATAGAGGATGCTACTGATTCATACATAAGCGTATTCGGGAACACAGTTGGGATAATCTCCAAGGCAGATGGGGTGGAATACGCGAAGGAAGCGATATTCAAGATAATAGATGGGGCTCCGCACACCACTGTATTCAATTACCTTGCGAAGATAAGGAAACAGATGATGACGGACAGATTGAGAGGGGCTACAAGCAAATAAGTGATATCGTGATTCCGCAAAACGTTATTTCTGCATTTGAATTCCTTGGTCTTAGTCCGAATGCGACTCTGGATGAATTAAAATGCAATTACAGGAGAATGGCATTCAAAATGCATCCGGACAGGAACAAAGATGACCCAAATGCCGAAGAGAAAATAAAGAAATTACACACTGAGGTAAAGATAGCAAAGAATTGGATAAAAACGGGTATTGCATCAAGCACTATAGGTCAGCAGGAAAGATGGGAGAACAGACGTAATACATGCATGTTCGGACATGAGTTCAACGATGAATTCGATTTCGAAGATATATATGAAGAGATGAGAAAGTATGATACCGAAACCAAGAGAAGATATGGGATTGCAATCGATGAATCAAAACCCATGCAGGAAAGAGTAACCGAAGGATTGAAAATAGTTTTTTCGTCTAAAACTAATTATAAAATTCTGTGCAGAATCATTGAAGACGCAAGAATGCCTATAGAAGTGCGAAACCGCGCGTATTCTGTATTGAACGAAAATATGGAACGAATAATAGACATGATGAAATACATGCATTCGGCACAGCAATTGCTCGAGATTTACGAGCATATCCTAGTTAGCTACGAACACAGGATGACGGCCGCAAACGCAGCGATAAAAATGATTGGGGATAAGCTGTTCCTGGAACATATAGTGAACGGGGATTTCGAAGATGAATTGAAAGACGCGGCGATAAAACGGATTGATGAGATAAAAGACCTGAAACCTCCGCGAAAAGTGTTCGATGATAGGACTGAAAGAGCCATTAATGCAGCGAATGCAGTGGTCGGAAGGTATGTTCCGAATAGACTGCTGATCAGACCGCGAAGGGGATTGCCTGCGCCTGCACAGCAGAAACTCTTAAAAACAGCAACGTGATTATCTATCCAACTCCCATAACGTGATTAAATGAACGAACAGGACAAAATTTTCGAACAGTTCAAGCAGCATTCTGTAGCAGAATTCTTCAAGAAGAACAGGCAGATGCTCGGTTTCTCAGGAAAAGTAAGATCACTCACAACGATAATACATGAGTATGTGACTAACAGCCTTGATGCATGCGAAGAAGCCGGAATACTTCCGGACATAAAAGTCAAAATAGAGGAACTTGCTGAAAAAGAACATTATAGAGTCACTGTTGAAGATAACGGGCCAGGCATTCCAAAAAGCCATGTTGGGCGCGCGTTAGGCCAGATGCTTTCTGGAACTAAATTCCATAGATATTTACAACAACGAGGACAGCAAGGTATAGGTGCAAGCGGATGCACGATGTATTCGCTATTGACTACCGGAAAGGCCATAAAGGCATTGACCGGATTCAGTGGAAAGATAGTGGAATGCAACATCAGCGTTGATTTCCAGACCAATGCTCCGGTAATTACAGAAGTGAAAGAATACGACGGAGAGTTCCGCGGACTGAAAGTAGAAGCTGAATTCAAGGAAGTTAAATACGAGAAAAGCAATTACGGCGTCTATGAATATCTGAGGAGGACCGCATTGGCAAACCCTCACGCATCGATATCTTTGATCGAGCCGACAGGCGAAACAGCGCAATTCCCGCGTTCTGTTGATGCGATACCAAGGAAGCCGATGGAGATAAAACCTCATCCACTCGGTATCGGACCTCATGATCTTCTTGATTTCGCTAAAAGGAAAACCGAACATAGGCGGATATCGTCTTTCCTTCAGGATTCATTCTCAAGATTCAGCGCAGGAAAGGTAAATGAACTGAAAGAACTTGTCCCTGATATAGACCTGAACAAGAAACCAGAGGAAATGACCTGGGAAGAAGCTGAAAAGATAGTCAATGCGTTCAAACAGATGAAATGGATCGCGCCTGCATTGGACGCAATCGTGCCGATAGGAAAAGAACAGATAGAGAAGTCATTCACAAATATATTCACTCCTGAAGTCCTTATGGTGACTGAAAGAAGCCCTAAGGTTTACAGAGGTGGGATCCCATTCATGGTAGAAGCGGCTTTGGCATATGGTGGAGGAGTAGCTGCAGCAGGAAAAAAGGGAGAAATAATGAGGTTCGCCAACCGAGTCCCTCTTCCATTCGATTCGAGCGGATGCGCGATAACAGAGGCAGTGAAAAACATAGACTGGAAGAGATATGACATCAAGAACTTCGAGGAAGAGCCAGTTGTAGTGCTTATCAATCTCGTAAGCGTTTATGTTCCATATACCAGCGCTGGAAAACAAGCGATATCTTCAGAAGAGGACATAATAGATGAGATAAAAAACGCAGTCATGGAAGCTGCAAGAGGCGTGCAGAGATATCTCAGCGGAAAAAGAAAGGTTCATGAACTCGAAAACAAGAGGAAAGTAGTAACAAGATATGTCGAACAGCTTTCAAACGACGTGAGCGACCTTGCAGGGGAGAAGAACAAGGAGAAAGTGAAGAAAGAGCTCATGAAGATAATAGAGGAGAAATACCTCAATTCAAACGATGAGCTGGAAGCAAAGGAAGAGCTCAAGAATGCAGGCGGTGAAGATGCACCGGTTGAAGAAGAGGAAGAAAACGAAAGCGAAGCTCCTAAACCAAAGAAAGGGAAGCAGAAGAAACTGAACGAAGAGGAAGGATAAGTGATTACAGTAACGGACCTTTCTTCCTTCTGACGTATTCCTCATACACTTTTGTGACATTGACATGGTTTATCTTAGTTCCCCGGTTATTATGTGGAACGAGCCCTCCGGAGAATTTCTTCGGGATATGCATCAATTCGTGTATAAGCACTTTCTTCTTGTTATTTTCATCAAGCACATCGAACTTTTCAGAAACTACTTCGATCACATAGAAAGGATTTATCTCAAGGGCCTTCTGCCATATGGAGGGTAATGACCAGATGCGCGCATAAGCGCGTGCAGTAGCTCCCCTGCTACGCATGCAAATTATCCTTGCCCCGATTATATGCTCCAGCTCCAGGGTGCGTATGATCTCATCTATGCTTTCCTGTATATCTGGGGCACGTTCTGTCTCCATAAGCATATTCATAAGCCAAAATTTTTATAATCTCCCTGTGAATAACGATCATGCAACTTGGAACAGTCATTTCCCTTGAGGGCTCTCCATCGACTTCAAATTTCTCTTTCGTGATAGACACTGAACAGAAAGTCAAACGTGGGCAGTTCGTTCAAAACCAGACAAACGAAGGCGCTCTATTCGGATTCGTTTCTGAGATAACACGCGCGAACAGATATTTCGAACGCGCAGAAAGCGTAGCAGAATACGAGAAAACAATGCCTATGACAGATCATTTCCCGATATCATCCTGGGACTATTCTGTGGCAGATGTAAAGATACTCGGAATATTCGAAAAAAACTCTTTCAGAAGAAATCATGCTCCTCCGGTACCAGGATCAAAGGTGCTGGAAGCTGACGAACAGATGCTGAAGCGGTTTTTGGGTTTTGCAGACAATGGACTGCAGATCGGAAAAGTCCAGCATCATGAACTTGAGACAAAGCTGGATATGACCAGATTATTACAGAAGCATCTTGCGATACTTGCTATGAGCGGTGCTGGGAAATCCCACCTCACAAGCGTGATGCTCGAAGAACTATTGGACAGGAAGAAAGAGGATGGGAGGATAGCCGTAGTGGTCATAGATATACACGGAGAATATGTAGGATTCAGATATGACGGAAAATATGGATCGAAAACAAAGGTAATCGAAGGAAAGGATATTTCAGTGCCAATAAGACGTATAAGTCCGGAGTCTTTCGAGGAATGGCTGCCATCACTATCGGTTCCACAGAAAGAGCTCTTGCGCAGTGTGATGCATGATATGGCTAAAGCAAAGAAAAATTATTCGATGAAGGAACTGATCGCTGCGATAGATTCTTCAGAAGTCGCAAAAGAAGAAACAAAGAAAACACTGAAACGTGCGATAGCAGAGATAAGAAGATACCGATTCGTCTCCCGTAACAAGGAAAACCCAAAGATGAGCCAGGACATAAAACCAGGAGAGATGCTTGTTCTTGATTTCAGCCCTATCGACAGCATGAGGAAAAAACAGATACTGGTTTCATTCATCGCAAGAAGGCTTTTCAGACTCAGGAAAAAAGGAAAGATACCTCCGTTCCTATTAGTCATAGAGGAAGCGCACAACTTCGCAAGGGAGAAAGCCGAAGCCAGCGAAGCGATCTCACGCACGATAATTGAAACTATAGCAAGAGAAGGGAGGAAATTCGGGGCATCGATATGTCTGATCTCGCAAAGGCCCGTGAACCTGAGCACCACTGCGCTCTCCCAATGCAATACCCACATAATCCTAAGAGTCACGAATCCGAACGATCTCATGCATATAGAGATGAGTTCCGAAGGGATAGACCAACGAATATCTAAATCCATCGCAAGCCTTAGGGTGGGGGAAGCGATAATAGTTGGAGAAGCAGTGAACTATCCTATTTTCGTAAATGTGAGAGACAGGAAATCCGAAAAACGAGAGAAAGGATTGCCGTTGCACAAGCAGGCGGCGGATTTTGAAGCAGTTATAGAAAAGAAGGAGAAGGATGTGGAAGCGTTCCTTTGATTTTCCATTGATAGTAAGCCTTTTTAATATTCTAATCCAATAGAAAAGGCATGAAACAACTCACCATCATCCTGGCGCTTTTTATATTGGCATCTGTTGTATTCCCACTGCAAGTCGTAGAACCCGCAGTAAAGGAGATTTCTGATGGGGACACGATATTCATAGGAACGATCGGTCCTGGACAGACGATTTCTATTGGAATCCATCCGAAGGTATATACTGGCGGAAAATTCGGGGAAGGAGGAAGATACGACTATGCGACAGTAGATAAGCTTCCAACTGGATGGAAGGGAAAGAACAGCAAATTATACGGAGATCCCTTGCAAGTGGAGATAACTGCAGAGAAAAATGCTCCTGAAGGAGAATACACTGCAGAGATAACCGTTCAGGATGAAGACAATGGAGAGAAGCTAGGTCAAGTAAAATTCAAGGTCAAGATAAAAATAGTCCATGATGTTCTGGATGTGGATGTTACACCCACATCGATGACAGTCGGACCAGGACAGCCGGCGAGATTCGCAATAACCATAACGAACAAAGGTACAGCAAGTGATGTCTTCAACGTGAAAGCAGATGGGGTCGAACGCTGGATATTTGAAAAACCCGTCCATGTGCCGAAAATGAGCTCAAAGACAATCGTCTACGAGATAACTGAAAGCGAGGAAGAGACTTATTTCCCTGTGATATCCGTTGTATCTACATCAAGCCCGTTAATACACCAGGAACAAAGCGTTGTCTTCAAGGTTCAGCCTGATCTTCTAAGTGATTTCAAGGCGACCAATCACGGGATACTAATCTTCCCTATTTTTGAAGCACCCGTCTATTCTCTGGCAGGGTTGATATCCAACCTGTGGAATTGAAGGATATGCGAGAGAAAGAAAAGGCAATCTCTTATCTTGTCAAAAGAATAATCTCTGGAGAGAACGACATAGCCAGTCTGAAGAAAGAGACATGTAAAAGATTCCACCTGGCAGAGATGCCGAAGAACACTGAAATATTTGCAGCCATTCCTAAAGGCAAACGAACAAAAAATATCCAACTTATCCTGAAAAGAAAGCCAGTGCGCACTATTTCCGGGGTGACGCCAATAGCCCTGATGATCCAACCTCAAGGTTCATGCAGGCACAGATGCATTTATTGTCCTTTCACTGGCAAAGCCCCGAAAAGCTATACTGGAGAGGAGCCTGCTGCCCTGCGCGCAAGGGAAAACTTATTCGACCCGGTTGATCAGATACGTTCCAGGTTCAAACAGTTCATGCTTGGGGGGCACCCTACGGAAAAATGCGAGATAATAGTGATGGGCGGAACATTCCTTGAGATGAATAGCTCATACAAACACGCATTCGTGAAATCGATATATGACACGCTAAATGGCAGGAAAAGCAGGACGCTCGAAGCAGCAAAAAGAGATAATGAAACTGCAAGACATCGCGCAATAGGGCTAACTATCGAAACAAGGCCGGACGTATGCGGAAAAAAAGAGATAGACGAGATGCTTGAATACGGTGCAACTCGCGTCGAATTAGGAGTGCAGAACCCTAACGATAGAATATATCAAAGAATAAACCGAGGACACACTGTAAAGGATGTTGAGAATGCAACGATACTTCTGAAGGATTCAGCATACAAGATATGTTATCACATCATGCCTGGCTTGCCAGGAAGCAGTCCAAAAAAAGATATTGAAATTGTGAAGAAACTATTCGAGGATGACAGATTCAAGCCAGACATGCTAAAGATCTATCCTACTTTAGTGATGCCAGGAACAGGATTGCATAAGCTTATGCTTGAAGGAGAATACGCGCCTTATTCAAGCGAAAAAGCCGCGGAGATTATAGCTGAATTCTATAGATATATCCCGAAATACGTACGGGTGATGAGGATACAACGGGACATACCTGCAAACCTGATTTCAGAAGGAGTGAAGAAAAGTAATCTCAGGGAATTAGTTGAAACGAGATTAAGGGAGAGAAGGATAATTCCGAATGAGATAAGATGCAGGGAAATAGGATTTTCCAAAGAACAGGAGAAGAATTCAGAATTGACAAGAATAGAATATTCCGCAAGCAAAGGGAAGGAGATATTTCTTTCATTCGAGAATGAAAAACACATATTTGGATTTATACGCCTTCGTGCGCCGCACGAACCGTTCAGGAAAGAACTGGAAGACTCGGCATTGATTCGGGAATTCCATGTTTACGGAGAAGAAGCAGGGATATCAAAACCAGGAAGAGTCCAACACACAGGTCTCGGGGCATCTTTGCTTGCAGAAGCAGAAAGGATAGCAAAAAAAGAATGGGGTTATGATAATCTTGCGATAATAAGCGGAGTAGGAGTCAGAGAGTATTTCTATAAAAAAAGATATACCTTGAAAGGGCCATATGTTGTCAAGAAGATATGACTATCCTCTCCGAATTCTCTTCTTTGTATTCCTTCAATAACGTATCCTGGCTTTTAAGAAGAGCAAGATACTCTGATTGTATCTTTGCGAATTCTTTTTCCTCATCTTCGTTGAAACTCCGTATCTGACGCTCAGCGTTCTTCAGCTGGATCTTTGCATTCAATGCCTGAATACTGTCGAAATTCTTTTTCACATCATCTGCAAGCTGGCTTGAGACCCAAACCTTGCTTCCTCCGAGATTCACTTCGGTTTCTTCGCCTTTTGGTTCAAGACCCGAGATTCCAAGCCTTTGCATGACTTTCAATAAACGTGATTTCGATCTCTCATCCTTGACCTTTGAAAGATCCGAGATATCCAATGCGCCTGCAGAAATAGCTTTGATTACGGATTTCCTTGAATTCGCATCGAGTTTATGAATGAAGATATTGAGTTTTCCGATTTCGTCTCTCATCTCGAAATTCTTTTTTATCAAAGCCCCGCGTTCTGCGATCAATTCATAAAGCGGCCCTGATTTGGATTTTATGGCCATCACAAAAGAATCATGATTCTCTTCGTTGATCTTGTCTGTGAGCTCTTTTATCCTTGCCTCGTTGGGAACAACTATGGCCAATCCAGCTTTGTCAAGTTTCGTCTTAAGCGCATCGAGTTTCGAGCTAGTATCGCGGAGATTTCTCTGCACAGATTCAACTATTTCTGGCTTTGAACCATTAGAAGCAGCTACTTTCTGCATGAATGCATATTCTGCCCTTTCCTTGCTTAACTGAAGGAACAATGCTACGTCCTGGGAGGAAACAGTTTCTGCCATATTATCCGGTTTTATTATGCGCTTAACGTTTATAATTCTTATATTTCCTGGTTTTTGGTTTCTTCCGCTTCAGCAGGAAATAGGCCAATAAAACAAATGCAAGAACAGCAAGGATCAGGAAAAGCCATGATTCGCATGACATATTGACAGGTTCTGGTGCTCGTTCCTCCATCATCGCAAGAGAGACCATCTCTGAAGTCGCTTTATCCAATGCGAGCGCATAATTCAGTATCTTATATGCGCTCTTCTGGTCTTCCATGCTTCCCTGACTTAGGAAAACTCCGTGTCCCTGATAAACCTTGCCCCAGAAAGAGGTGCGATTCTGCCCTGAAAGGGATTTCATCTCCTCTTGCATCTTATAAAGATCCTTGATTGAAAGCTCTGATTTGTGCATTGAAAGCGCATATGTGCTTTCATAGATTGATGCGCCATATTTCCCTTGCTCATAAAGATCCTGTGAATTATCCAACCTTGATTTTAACTCATCAGATGAGATTTCAGCTTCCTCAGATGCTTTCAGCAATGCGAATGCAAGATCCTTCCATTTCGTTTCATTGAGCTGAATCCCAGCAGGAGCATCGATTTGCGAGAAGTCCTTCGCTATCCTGCACCATGCATCTGCATACATCAGTTCTCCGTACATGAAAAATTTATCTTCAAAAAGCTGTTCTGAGTTGAGATCTATTTCCCTCATCTTCTGTTCAGCCCATTCCTGCCTAAGCTCCATTCCAACCATATACTCGAAATTGCCAGTTGTTTTCTGTTTGCTATTCAATGATTTGAGACAAGATTCAACCTCTGCATATTTAGCATCAAGATCTATGGATTTTGTTGCAGAAACAGTTCCTGCATCAATATAATTGAGAAACGCATCGTTCGCTGCAGTGAAATAATATCCTTTGTTGAAGATGAAATATTGCCTATCCACTTCATTCTGGAAATATTTTTTTATCTCTTCAAGATCTGCACCGTCAGTGACCATGCCAGCCACGGTCTTGTTCTCAATGTTTATCATATCCAATGCTATACTCTTGAATGCCTCTATGCCTTCGGAATGATAGTCCGTTACATTGGGAAAGGGCCTTATCAATGCAGAGATGTTCTTCTTCTCGAGTTCATTCCCATTTATCAAGAAATCAAGCGCCTCGTCAATTGTTGCCACTTCAAACACGGTGAAATTTGCTTTTTCCTCCAAAGTCTGGACCATCAGGCGATCAGACAAGCGATTTACAGGAGTGATGAGATATTTTTTTCCAGAATTCAATGCGGCCTTTGCCTTTTCGAATATCCCTCCGACCGGACCGACCTCTCCATATTCAGTTATAGTTCCGGTTATCACTGAATCGTTCCTTAGAGCATTGCCAGTAAGCGCGGAATATGTAGTCACAGTTATCGCGGATCCTGCGCTCGGACCATCTACGAAATTAGTCAAATCCCTGCCTTGGATATTCACAAGCACATCGCATTTCTGCAGGTCTTTGTTTCCTTTGGCGAATGCAATGTATGCCGCATCATATGCTGAGATTTGCGTTGAAACTCCAGTAGGCGGGATCGTAGTGATATATACGTTTCCAGAACCGTCTATGAGTTTAACTGAGATATAAACCAGATTCCCAGAGTCCCCCATCACTGCAGGAACAGGAAAACTCGCTTCTCCCGAACACTCTGCATATACAACTACCAAAAGAACCAACAAAACAAACAATCTCTTCATAATATCACAGTTTTTTAATTGCCAATACGCCTTTCTTGGTCTTGTGGAATTTATATTCCTCGGAAAGATACAACTTTTCAAGCTGGCTTCCAGCCTCACGTATATATTGGCTGACCTCACCTTTCGGAAGATCTTCATAAAGATAGGCTATAGAATACTGGAATCCTATTGATTTTGCTGCTTCTTCCTTTTTTTTCAATAATATCCTGCGTATGCCTCTCCCTTCATAAGAAAGCAGGACTGCGGGGTCCTCATTATATATCGAATTAGGTTCCTTGGTTGTGATCACAAGATTGTCCTCATCAAATGATGCTGGCCAGCCCAAGCTGACTCCGACAAGTATCCGATCAACGTAAGCACCATAGCTCATTCCGTATTTCAGTATCACTTCAACTTCGTTCTCAGTGACATCGTATGCGCATCTTCGCATGACCTTAACTACATCTGCCAGATTTTCAATATCAAGCAGTTTTATCTCAAGTTCATCCGCGTTGGTGTGCTTTACGAAACGCTTTTCGACCTGCATCTGCTTCTCTTCCTTCTTGAATTTCTCGATCATAGCCTACATGAACCTCGTGTTGCATGCCGGACATCGTGTCATCATGGCATCCATTTTATAGCTGCATATCGGACATACGTAAACGGTGCGTTCAGCGCGCTTCAATTCCTCTTCGAAATTATATTTGCAGTTGACGCATGATTTCGCATCAAGCTCGTTCAATGCCTTGCATTTAGGGCATTTTCTCCTGAACATTGATTTAACGTGCGTCCCGCATTTAGGGCATCGATTCATATTTATCAGAAGCATTTCTCCGCAATTCGGGCACTTCTGAACTTCGCCTTTCCGAACCTCGCCCTTACCCTTCAACGCCTCTTTTATCAATCCAAATAAGCCCATCGTGGATTAATAAGAAAACAACATATTTAATGATTGCCAATTCAAATGGATTCATGGAACCTGAAACCAAGCCATTGAAACGGCTGAAACAGCTCACAGGAGTAGGCAATATCTGGCTCTACGCGCTCTCCATAATGAGGAAAGACGGAAAGGCATACGCTTATGCCCTGGATTCCGATATAGATAAAAAATTCGGGTTCAAACCAAGCAAGGTCATGATCTATCTCGTATTATATAAACTAGAGGGAGAGGGATTGATTCAATCCAAGATGGAGGATCGCAGGAAGTATTATCATCTCACTGAAAAAGGGAAAAAATCCCTTCTGCTTGCCAAAAAACATCTTGGTGAACTTTCAAAGGAGCTGTAGAATGAGAGTAATCATAACTGGAACTCCTGGAACAGGCAAAACAGCCATTTCAAAGGAATTAGGCGGACTGCTGAGTTTGCCAGTAGTAGATATCAAAGAGATTGTGCATAAAAACAAGATATTCTCCAAGAATAAACATGGGGAAATGATCGTAGATATCGCAAAACTGAAGAGAGTGCTCCTGAAAGAGAGAAGATCCTGCATAATAGATAGTCATCTTGTCTGCGAGATAACATTGCCTGCGGATTTCGTTTTTGTCCTGCGCACAGAACCTGAAGAACTCAGGAAACGCCTTGCAAAGAGAGGATACTCTAGGAAGAAAGTTGATGAAAATGTCCTTTGTGAGATGCTGGATTACTGCTTATTGAAATCAGAGCTTAATTACAGATGCAGAGTATTGCAGCTGGACACCACTGGAAGGACCGGGCTCCAGAGTGCAAAGCGGATTGCCATGGCAATAAAGAATAAAAAGAAGCGCATGGATAATGTAAACCACTCAAAAAGACTATTGAAATCATTGGTGAGCTAATGGCAGATCTTGATGAAAAAAGAGTCATAGAAGCAGCGCTATTCATAAGCGGCAAAGAGCTTACCATAGAGGATTTCAGAAGACTCACCGGGATAGCAGCGTTAGGATATATCCAGAATATAGTCAATTCCCTAAAAAAAGAATATGAGGAAAAAGGGAGCTCCATAGAGATATCCGAAGCAGATGGGAAGTATTCAATGCGCATAAAGAATGAATATATAGAACGCGTAAAGCAGTTCGCGCAGGACTCTGAGATAAGCAAATCCGCGCTCAGGACGCTTGCGTTCATAGCAAAACACGATGGCATATTGAAATCAGATCTTGTGAAAAAGATAGGGACACGGGTATACGAAGATGTAAAGGAGCTTGTGCAGAACGGATTCGTTAAGACTCATAAGGCAGGAAGGACATCTAAACTCAATGTAACCGGAAAATTCAGGACTTATTTCGGGGACGTGAGCAGGTTCAAGGCAGCAGCGATGCAGCCAGTCCAAACTGAACAGGAACCCCAACAATCCGCCCAAACAACGATCGTTGAGCAGATCACTGCGGAAGCTCAGGAGAACACCTCTGAAGCCGCAGAAGAGGAAATGAAGCAGTAAAAATAACCTTAAAAATAAGTGTATTTAGAGATATACTGCTAATTGTAGATATATTCAAAGATCGCGCTTGAAACTGCTGTTTCAAGAGTTCTCGTCTCATATTCACTCGCCAAGATCGCGTAACCCGGTAGCGCGCATGCCTGGAATAAACTTTTTAGCGAAAAAGTTTAATCAAAAAATGGTCAAAACCATTTAATCAGCAAGCATGTCCCTTTGGGATTGCAAGTTCAAATCTTGCTCTTGGCGATTTTTATTTACAAAAATTGACAAAAGAGAACCGCAGTTCTCTGCTTGGCGAAATTTTTTTTAAAAATAAAATAAAAAAACCAAAAAACTACTTTATCTCTACCTCGACTCCGCCGATTTTAGGCACGAGATAGTTATACAGGTATGCCATTATCGCGCTGCTAACAAAACCGCAGACCGCAAGCATGACTGTATAGATAATCCACATGAAGATTCCTGTCCCAATGATCATGCCGCCTCCTTGACCAAGGCTTGCTCCGCCTATCACTCCCATAAGGAGAAACATGAAGAATCCGAGGATGAATCCTAGCACTGCATAAATTGCTCCGAACATCTTTGCAACAGATAATACCCCTACTTTTTTTAAGATAGCCATATTTTCACCTTTTTTGTTTTATGGCTAGACAAGAACGGATCGCCGTTCTTGCAGATGTACGAAATGTATTGACATTTCGTATCCGACAAGAAGCTTTGCTTCTTGCAGATAGCCATATTTTCACCTTTTTTAGAATCAGACTCAAGGATTAAATATCTTTATTTTCTCCTATCAATGATATCCTCTGCGTCTTTTCCTGTTCCAATCAGAGTCACTGGAACTCCAAGCTCTTTCTCTATCTGCTCTATGAACTTCTTGGCTTCAGGAGTAAGCTCGGCATATTTCCTTTTTCCTGCGACTTCGGAGAATTTGACGTCAAGCTTTGTTACTGCGATCTGGGTCGCTCCGTTTATCATGGCTGCGAGCCTTAAATCGTCCCAATGAAGATCTTTTGATGTTCGCCTTGGGCGGCCAGTAACCGTGCCGAATTCCTGGAATTTGAGCTGTTCTGCCTCTTCCCTCTGGATCTCTCCTGGAAGATGACCTGAGCCTACTCGCGTAGTATAAGATTTGATAACCATTATCACGTCATCAATTTTAGTCGGGCCAAGACCTACATCTGCGGCAATTGATGATGCAGAAGTATCTTTTGAAGTAACGAATGGATATGTTCCATATAATACGGATAACATAAAACCTTGAGAGCCTTCGATCAATACGTTCTTAGCCTTATTCACCTCGTGCGGGACATCTGTTATGTATTTGGCAAGCTCTGGAACCTCTCCTGCCAATTTTGCAACTCTGGACACGCGGTCAGCAACTGCAGGACCGCATCCCGTCTTCGTTGTCCCTATCTTTGCTGAATTCGCAGAAGAAGAATCTCGTTCTATATGCTCTTTAGTAATCACTGTAGCACGTTTATCTATGCCTACGCGTCCATCGCATTTGGTCATCTCTACTTCTTTAAGGAAAACATCTGGATTAACTGCAACGCCTGCGCCTATGAGTATCCTTGCTTTTTCATTCACAAAACCGCATGAAAGCATTCTCATGCCAAATCTCTGCCCTTTGTACCAGACCTCATGGCCTGCGTTCGGGCCTACGCCTCCGCGTGCAATCACTTCCGGATTGTCATGTATCGCCAGATAAGATATGATTTTACCTTTTCCTTCATCGCCATATTGGCCTCCGACTACAATATTTTTACTCATATAAATCACCTACAATATGACGAGACTTGAACCGCAGTTCAAGCAGATGTACGAAATGTATTGATATTTCGTATCCGACAAGAACGGATCGCCGTTCTTGCAGATCGCCATATTGGCCTCCGACTACGATGTTTTTAGACATAGAATACACCGATTGTATCTTATTAGCATAAAAGGAATTAATACTACTTGCTTTTATCCATCCACACTTTTAAAACATCCACGCACGTCTTCAAAGCGTCTTCAGGCCTTGCGAGAACGCGTGCACCTGCGGCTTTATGGTGCCCTCCACCTTTTCCGTCAAGCCGTTTCCCGACTTCCAGCATCACTTCGTTAAGCCTCACTTCGGTGTTCTTGTTCACCCGTCCAGATATCCGCGTATAACGATTATCTTTAGAATCTTTTTTAGCTACGAACGCGACATCCAATTTAGATGCGAGCATGCTTGCTGCATCCGACTCGCTGCTTCCGCTTCTGCATGTTGCTATTATCATTCCTTTATATTCTGTAAAATCCATCTTCTGGACAGCTTTTGCTATCGCGATTTTCTTGTCGACAGATTTAGGTGGCTCTGCATAGAACAAAAGCTCAAGGTAGGATGCTCCGGATATGCGCATAAGCTTTCCAAGAGTCTCGAATGTTTCCATCCTTCCTGAATTGAACTGAGCAGTATCTGAAATGATGCCAACGCATAATGCAAATGCCACATGAGGACTGATTTTTGGAATAATATTCGCAACTATCTCTGATGCAGAAGGGGATCCCTCATCGATTATCTCAAATTCCGCAGGTATGTCCTTGCCTATCTTCCTATGATGGTCTATTATGCAAAGAACTTTCCATCCATCTATCCCTGTAACCAAAGCAGAAGTAGCGCTATCGACAATAATCAAGCCGGAATATTGAGCTTTATTCGCGACTTCACTGAGCAATTTCACTTTTATGCCAAGTTTATTGATAAGAAGATTCACTTCATCATCAGGCTTATCTACAAGAAATATCTCGCTTTTAGGAAAAATAGAAGATATCGCGAAGCAGCTTGCGATTCCGTCAAGATCAGATTCACGATGGGTGGTTATCGCTAACTTTTTGTTTTTATACTTATTCAAGAAAGATAAAAAGATGCGACGTTCCATCACTGGCCGCCTTTCATCGCCTTCATCTTCTCTTCAAGCTTTTTCTGCAAGGTTTCAAGGTGCGCTCTGAGCTTCTCTTCCTGCTTTGTCAATGCGTTCATCCTTATCTCAGCAAGCTCTCTTCTTTCCTTGAGATCTTTCTCTGCCTCTTCTTTGGTTGATTTCACCATGACTGAGCCGATAGATTTATAGACATCTCCGATGGATTTTTTCAATTCATCTGAAGCGATGCTGATCTCATTCAGCTGGAACTGCAATTGGCTTTTCTGAAGCACTATGGATTGCAACTGCCTTTCAAGATTCTGGTAATCTATCAAGGATCTTTCTAATTCCTGGTCTGGTTTATTCATCGTCATTACCTCCATTAACAGATTGTATAGCCTGCAATGCACGCAGGTATGAATTCGCTGTGGCCCTCAGGGCGACAACGTCATCAGCAGTTATATCGACTGAAATCGATTTCCCTTGAACATTAATAGATGAATCGCTTCTTTTTTTAAACTCTTCTTCCTGCTTCAATGCAGTCAAAGCAGCTGCTGCATCCGCATCAGAAGCGAATTCAACAGTCATGCTGCATCTGTGTTTCATAGTTTACCTCTAACTCAAGCAAGGGGTTTTTCTGAGGGAAACATATCTTATTCCCCTCACAGACAACATTCTCCTCTGCTTTCTCATTAATCTCGAAGCCGAAAAGTTCCGAGAGTTTCTTGGAGTCTTTTCCTTCCAATCCGCTGCATGCAGATAACTCTTTGAGATCGAATCTGGAACGGGTTATCTTAATCCTCTTATCTATCCATTTCCAGTCGCCGAGTTCATCTATTATTGCGAAGTCTACACCATCAGATGAAACAACGCAGATTCGTGAATGGCCTTTCTTACGTGCGTAAGAAACCAATTCATCAAAGCTTTTCTTTCCGCGTGAAATATATTCGCCTGAAAAAACTATAGCAAAGGATTTGCTCAGATCGCGGAGCCCTTTGGAAGAGTACCTGCTGGTTGTAGCAAGCATCTAATCCGTCTTCATATCTATCGCGATAGGCGGGCAGGATTTCAAAAGGATCTTATCCCCTGTAGGAGGGAACTGGAAATCCTTGAGGCTCGCTATTTCCACTACTGTTCCTGTTTTCCAAGATTTGTATTCACCCACTGGAATCACCTTTCTCGTATTCTTGGATCATTCTTGTCGCGATTTCACCAACGTTGGTGGTGAATCTGTATGCTCCACCTGCGAATACTGCGCCGCAGGATCTGCATTCCCAAAGGGAATTGCCTTTTCTCCTGACTTTCTTTTTTGCGCATTTCGGACATTCATAAGACGCGTTCTTTGTAGTAAGAGCCGCATCGACAAGCTTTCTCAATCTTGCACCATATTTTGTATTTCTCATCCAACTCAACTCCTTTAAATATTATTCAACTGAGCTCTGAGCTCATTTCCTTTCTTGAACGCCATATCTATGAGATCAAGGAATTCTTTCTTTGAAAGTGAACCAAAGCTCTTCTGCACTGCACATACGTGCTGTTCGGTGGTCGCTATCGTGATCCTTGTCTCTGCCGCATATTCCTCATCCAATAATGGATCTACAAGCCAGTAATCCCCTGTCTTGATGAACGTTGTGGTAACCGGAGATGAAGGTATGTCCAATTTTCCAGTATATTCGCCATAGACGATCTTTCCTTCTTCTATCTTCGGCATCTTAGCAGTCTTCAACGCAGCTATCGCAGCTAATGCTGCAGCATCGATGAGATTGCCTCCATGATCAAGAGTGTAGATATCTATGTAAACCGCAAGAACCTTTCCCTCTTCTACAAAAAGCTTCTTGAGATCGATTACCTCTGCGCTCCTTATGCCTCGGTCTACGACTCTTGCGAGCTCGATCGACTCCATGCCTGGAGGGCCTGGCTCGAAATAAGGTGAAGCGACCGGAAGCAATTCCGCGCTTGTGATTATCACTCCTTCGTCAGGTCTGTCTGGAAATGGTGTTGCCATTCCGATTTTCACACCTACGAGAACCTGAGTCTTTCCCATCTTAACCAAAGCGGATCCTTCGGCAGTAGTGATAACTTCAGTGGTTATCTCTGCATTCCTCAGATCGAACATGCCTCGGTCATCGAACCTCTTGCCGTTCTTAAGTGAGCTTACGAGCGCATCTCTCTTTATCTGTCCTGTGATTATGCTTTTCAAATCGTCTCCCATATGATCACCTGAGTTTGAGCTTGGCCTCTGTAAGCGCTGCCTCGTAATTCTTCACGAGCGCATCGACCTGAAGCTTGTTTATCTCATCCACTCCTTTTTCAGCCATGTCAAGCGCAGTGGCCACCTCTTCTTTAGTGAGAAGACCATCCATCTGCAACAAAAGTATGTCTTTTGTCCTTTGCGACATCGCGATAGGCATATCTGATTGTCCGAAATTATCTTCTTCCTTTCCAAGATCAGAAACGATTGTGTCTCCTGCCTTTCCTACTGCGACTCCGGCTACCATGTCCCTCATCGGAATGCCTGCGTCAGCCAACGCAACTGTTGCAGCTGTGACTGAAGCTACACGCGTGCCTCCTTCTGCCTGAAGCACATCTATGAATATGTCGATCTGGGTTCCTGGGAATTCTTCGGCGATTACCACTTTCTCGAAAACCTCGCTGATTATGTTGGAGAGTTCTGTGCTTCTCCTGCTAGGTCCGCTCCTTCCATGCTCTTCCAATGAAGCGAAAGGGCTCATCGAATACCTGCATTTTATCAATGCTCGATAAGGATTGGATTCGTGCCTCGGGATGCATTCCCTTGGGCCATAGACCCCGCAAAGAATTTTGTTCCCTCCCCATTCTATGAATGCGGATCCATCAGCTGAATTCAATACTCCTGATTCTATGCGGATGGGCCTGAGCTGATCAACAGTCCTTCCATCCAGCCTTTTTCCATCGACTATAAGTTTTACATCGCTGTCCATATTTTCACCTATGAAGAAAGCGCCTTGGCGATATCATCTGTAAGCCCTGAGAGATGCGCCCTTTGAGTTATTCTTTCCAGAATGGCTATCACTCTCGGCACGTCGGTATTCTCTCCCATCCAAACGTATCCGTTGTTGCCTACTAGTATATCACTGTTCGTCTGTTCCTTAATCATGTTTATCATGCTGCTCTTCTTTCCTATCAATCTCGGCACCTTTGCAGAAGGGAAAGCCACGAGATTTCCTTTCGGGAGCCTTCTCACTTCAGTGAGATCAATATCTCCTCCTTCAGTCGCTTCCCTTATGCGAGCCATTATCAGTTCTCCTACATTCAACCTTATCCTTGTATCTCTTGCAGAGATGAAACCGGTTGATGGAAGATTCAGGTCGACTTCGAAACCAGCATGCCTTGAGTCGATTATCAGACCGACGACCGTATCCCCTGGTTGCGGCCTGTAAACACCTTCTAGCGGGATGAACCTTCCTTCTTCGTTTATCATCCCCATAACTGATGCATATGTCGCATCGCCTTCCACAAATGTCTTTTCCATTATAACTTTCCTGTCGGCTATTTTTTCGCCTGGCAGAACTATCTTTCGCATGTATACACCTTCAAATATTTTTTCTCTATTTTTATATCGATCACTCAGAATACGGTATACTGTTTCACTCCGTTTCCGTCTCTCTTCGTAGTAAAGTTTAGGATAGAAAGATTTAAAAAGAAGGAGTTGAGTCAGAGAATCAATGCGTAACCTGTCTCGTCTCAATCTGGCCAGCAGTCATCTTGTTCAATTTGTCTAAAAATTCACCCTGCATGCCTGCGAAGATTTCGACAACGACTATCAGATCGCCCATCTTGGACCATTCTTCCCGTTCTATCCCGTATCCTTTAAGCGTTCCATAGCATCTATGGGCATAAGCCGCAGGAACTTTCACAGCAAGCCTTATCTTCTCGAATTTGAGCGGGATGATCGGCCTCAGTTTCTTAACAAGCTCATCGATCTGTTCACGCGGATCCTTGAAAGGATCCACGTGGAATTTAGCTTCTTCAATAGCATTCTCAATGCGCAGTTGCGTATGAGGCGCATTTGTCCTTGGATCTATCGCTTCCCTCTGGAGTATCGCGACTATCTGCTTGTATCTCTCCTCTACTTTCTTCCTTCTTTGTTCAGTAGTCAGCTGGACTTCTCCGTTTCTAAGAATAAACTCGAGTATTTTCATTATATCGTTTGTGCCAAAAACCTTTTCGACATCCGCGGCCTTCGCCTTCTCAGCTTTTTTCGCATCCGCATATATCTCTTCAGCAACAATGATGTTCTTCACATCTGGCTTCCTTCCCTCGATGAACATGTATGCGTTGTCAGGATCCACGTAAATCTCGAACCTTTTTCCATCTCTTTCATAAGAAGCGATTATTGCCTTGTCCAGTGAAGCCATAGAATTAATATCATCGGTTAAAATTAAAAGAGTTCATTTCTTCTCTGATTCCGCGCTTTGCCCATCCTCAGGCACATCGTTCAGGCAAAGCCCGAGCAGGAATGCGGCTTCTAGATTCTGCAGTCCCGATGATCCTTCCAGCAGCTTTTTCCTCAGGCCTTTCTCCTTGATCATGGATCTGATGAGATAATGCTGGCTGGGCTCGAGATTAAATCGGTCATGTATCTCTTCCCATATCCCAAGATGCAGGCATATTTCTGAAAAGGCGATGCACAACGACAATCCCTTTTCGACCATTGATAAAACCGTGTCAACCAGACGGACCAACGCCTGGAGAGCGACTGAATTATCAGGATATCTGAGATGTGATTCACGGATATCCGAAACTATGCCCTGCATGTCGTTCGCAAACAGGTTTGAATCGCCTTGGTAGAATGATGCGGCATCGTTGATCCTGTGGTTCAGTGCCAACAGTTTCCTTTGCGCAGAGATACCAAGAACGATTCCGCTCGCTTCGTAATCATTAAGCACAGTAAAACCGCGGATGATTGGGTGGGTTTTCAGCGGATTGAAACTTATTATTCTATCGAACTCTCCGTTATGGGCTCCTTCTTTTGGTAGGATCACCGTTGCTCCCAGCCTGCAGTTATCATGCAATTGGGAATATGGATATAATGGAAGATACGGGGAAATCGCTCCAGCAGGATTATCCTTGTCTTCTGAATACTGTGCTGGATCAAGCGAGAATTCGGCAAGGTGTGCCTTATAGCCGAAATACCTCAGTATCGCAACAGTGACTATCTTCAGCTCATCGAAACTGCATACAAAATGCCGTTCTGCTGTTTCGCTGGCAAGATCAATAGATATTGTTTTTGACAGCAAACCATTCGCAGTAGGAAGAACACTTGCATTGAACAGGACAGCAGATCTAGGATCGTTTGGCATGACCGCAACGAATCCCCTTTTTGCTGAGACTACTAACCTGGAATTAAGGAAAAACAGAAGCCGCATATTTTGGTCCGTTACACTTTTTTCTTTCAATGCAGAAATAGGAAACTCCGGATGGTCTCTCAATCTCCTGCACAAATCCGAAACAGCAGGATAGCTTATTGAAAATGGATCGACGAATCCCCCGTCCCCGGTAAAACCTACGGCACGTACGAATCTTTCCGGTTCAGACAATGCAAATGCGCTCGCATTGTTCCTAGCATACGGAGGATAACCTGGGCAATTGACAGTACGGTCTCTGCTGAATCTTTCAATCTTTTGAGTAGACATATGTGAATCACTGTTATTAATAGTCAAACAACGTGTTTTTAAATCGATTGAAAAATTATTGGCTCACGATTATAAATACAACAGCAGAAATAATGACACAATTCTATTCTAGAGGTGAATTAATGGCTGAACAAAGTCAGGCAAAACCATCTGACGATAAAATCGTACTTGGAAAAGATGCAGTGTATATGGCTGCCATAGTCGTCCTGCTTATAGTGCTGGGCGTTTCTGTATTAACAGGCGGATTCGGCATAGTCAAACCGAACGTGCCTCCAGTGACTCAAAACACGACTGTAACGACCAATACTACGACTACTGAACCAACAGTGGAAGAGATTTATGCTAAATTGTCTGTCGTTAACATAGAAACAGGCGGACTTCCTGTTCTTGGAAATGAAAACGCCCCTCTGACGATAATCGCATTTAGCGATTACCAGTGTCCTTACTGCAGCAAATTCTATACTGGAAGTGAAAAGCAGATAAAGGATGCAATGGTAACTACAGGAAAGGCAAAGATGTATTTCAGGGATTTCCCATTGGAATTCCACCCGAATGCATTGCCTGCAGCAACCGCAGCAAGATGCGCTGCTGAGCAAGGCAAATTCTGGGAAATGCATGACACATTATTCAAAAAGCAGTCTGAATGGTCAGGCCTTTCAGCAACTGACGTGAATGCAAAATTCGCAGAATATGCTACTGGGATTGGAATAGACGCAACGAAATTCAATGCATGCGTGACAGCAGGCAAGGAAACCGAGATAAACGCTGATTACCTTGCTGGCCAGAACTACGGAGTTGGTGGAACACCGAGCACATTCATTATCTCGCCAAAGGACAAGACAGATCTGAAAAAAGTGCTCAGCGTTGTCGAGTCTAACCCGCAATACTTCGGTCTTGCGAAAACGCCTAAGGGAGACTATCTCATAATGGTGGTAGGTGCATTGCCTTACAGCGTATTCAGCGACCTGTTCGGTGCGATAAGCGTATAGATGGCTACTGGCCGGTGGCTAGTAGCTACTGGCTTTTCTTTTTTATTTTTATAATTTTTCTCCATTGAATTTTAAGATTTCTTTTCCATTGAAAACAAGAGAATACTTTCTTAGCAATGCAGAAAGGTTTTCGAAAGTCTTCCTGCTTAATACTTGTTCATCATCAACAGCCGGAAGCGAATTTCCATCTCTCATTATCTGGCAGAGCAAATCCATATTGTGCCTAACGAAATCATGGACTTGAATATATGGTTTCATGAAATTGGATGCTGAAAAAGTTTTTATTTCCAGATTCAATCTAAGATTCCTTGCATTCTCTTCCTCTTTTCTAGAAACTGCAGAATTAACTACTTTCTCACCCGCTCTTCTAAGCGCGAGATCAGTTCTGCTTTTTGCCATAGAAAATGCTGAATCTGGATGAACCAACTTCCCATTCTTACGTATCAGACCTGCTTTTCCAAGGCGAACGAATTTCCTTAAACTCTTCGGTGGCGTAGCTCCGTGGCCCATCTTTTGCTTTATTCTTTTGCGATGATAGTGAAAAGTCAATGTAGACAGAAAAACACCGTGTAAGAATATGATCAGAATTATTTTTAATTATTTATAAAAAGAGAAACAGGAAAAGATTCAGTTCAGTTTCGCTTTCTTCTCCTTCTCGAGCTTTCGCTTGATTACTTTAAGGCTCACGAACGAATCTCGTTCCATCTCATCGAGCCTGAAGGAGATCTCTTTCATGGTCTTTTCAAGCTTAGGGATGAGCACGTAATCGAGAGCATTCACCCTTCTCTTGGTTTTTTCGATCTCAAGGATAAGGCGCTTTATCGCAGTCTCTGTCTCAGCCAGTTTCAGCACCATGTCGAAAACAGGGCTAAAACTCTGGACAGCGTTGTCTATCTTCGCGCTTGTCGCTGCAATAGAATAATTGCCTGATGCAGGAAGAGATTCGATGTTGGAAGTGATTGCAGGGATCTTCACTCCCATGACGTTCTTCACTTCCACATCCAATTCGATCTTCTTCTTCATGTTCAAAGAGACGTTCTGCAACTCGAATGCTGAATGGTAGATCTCTGCGATGGAAACAGAGGTATATGCTGCGCCTATTGCCTTGGTCAGCTCTCCTCTCAGGTCCTGTGATTTCTTAAGGATCTTGAAGAACTCCAGGATGAGCGCATCACGCTTCTGTTTCAGGAGCTTGTATCCCTTTCTTGCAAGGGTTATCCTCTCCTTTATCTTCATTAGCTCCATTCTTGTCGGGTTTACGTCTGCCATAATAATCACAGCTTCTGGCTTCTGGGTAATGGCTTCTGGCTTTTATCACCATCTTTCAAGATATCGATAAAAACATTAAGCATTTTACCAACAGAACCTGCTTCATTAGAAACTAATTCAAACTTATCTGATGGAATATATCCTAAATCTCTTGCGAGCAACAGGAATGTCTCGCACTCTTTCAAAGAGCCAAAAAATGTATAAAGAAACCTCAAGAAATCCGAATTCGTACCTCTTCCACAACCTTCTGCGATATTAGCAGGGATTGACGAAGCTGCACGACGCAGTTGATTTGTCAGGCCAAATCTTTCTGAATCCGGAAAACTAGAAGTCAGAGAATATATGCGCAAAGATAGCGCATACGAATTCTTCCAAACATCCAATTTTCTGAAATCCCTTGTCAAATCAAACACCGCAGTGGCCAGTAGCCAGCAGCTAGTGGCCAGTAGCCGATGACTATTTCTTTTTCAAATATTTCTCTATGTGCTCCCTCTTCACTCTCTTCAATTCAGTCTCAGGCAATGCTGAAAGCAGATCCCATGAGATCTCAAGGGTTTTTTCTATGGCCCTGTCTTCGTATGCACCCTGCCTTACGAACTTATCTTCAAATGCATCAGCGAATTTCAGGAACTTCCTGTCGATCTCAGTGAGCGCTTCCTCACCTACGACCGCGCTGAGGCTTCTGAGGTCACGTCCGTTCGCATAAGCAGCATAGAGCTGGTCTGCTACACCCTTGTGGTCCTCTCTTGTTTTCTCCTTTCCGATACCGAGGTTCATCAATCTTGACAATGAAGGCAATACGTCCACTGGCGGGAAAACACCTTTTCTGAAGATGTCCCTGCTCAGGATGATCTGCCCTTCTGTAATATAACCTGTAAGGTCTGGAATCGGATGTGTCTTGTCATCGCTAGGCATAGTAAGAATCGGCAACTGCGTGATCGTACCATTGCTTCCCCTGACTCTTCCTGCTCTTTCATAGATAGTGGACAAGTCTGTGTACATGTACCCTGGATAACCTCTTCTTCCTGGAACTTCCTGCCTTGCTGCTGAAATTTCTCTCAACGTTTCGCAGTAATTAGTCATGTCCGTGATCATTACCAGCACGTGCATGTCCTGCTCGAGAGCAAGATATTCTGCAGTGGTCAATGCCAATCTAGGAGTAATCAAACGTTCGACTGAAGGATCATCTGCAAGGTTGAGGAACAATACTGCATTCTCCAATGCTCCGGTCTTCTCGAAATCCCTGATGAAAAACGATGCTTCTTCGTGGGTGATACCGACTGCAGCGAAAACGACTGCGAATTTTTCCTCTTTACCCAGAACCTTTGCCTGACGTGCGATCTGCACCGCAAGGTTGTTGTGGGGAAGACCTGCACCTGAGAAGATGGGCAGTTTCTGTCCTCTTACAAGCGTGTTCATCGCATCTATGGTCGAGATACCGGTCTGGATGAAATCCGCCGGAGTTTCACGTGAATATGGATTGATAGGAAGACCGTTGATATCCGTTTTCTCTTTCGGGATCACTTTAGGTCCCTTGTCGCGAGGCTCACCAAGACCGTTGAATGCACGGCCGAGCATGTCCGTAGACAAACCAACTCTCATCGTCTCTCCAAGGAACTTCACAGTTGTCTGCTGTGTGCTGATACCTGCAGTGGTACCGAAAACCTGGACGACTGCGATCTTATCGCTTACATCCAGCACCTGTCCCTTTTTCCTCTCTCCGCTCGGAAGAGTTATCTCAACGATTTCGTTGTAACTAACTCCGCTGATTCCTTCTACGAAAACAAGCGGACCCGCGATTTCGTTAATAGTCCTGTATTCTTTCATGCATATCACCTATTTCCTCTGGAGCGCATCGAATTCAGCATCTATCTCGTGCTGCAGCTTTTCGAAATCCTCGTGCTTGGATTCTGCGATCTCTTTCATCCTTCCGATCTTCACCTTTGAAGGCAGATCAGTTATCTTCTTCAGCTGAACACCAAGGTCTATCGCACCCATGGCGCGCTCGTTGTATTTAAGGATCGTCTTCAGCATCAAATACTGCTTCTTCAGGCTGCATCTCGCATCGATATCACTGTATGCGTTCTGCTGGAGATAATCTTCTCTCAGCATCTTTGCAATCAGCAATAATGCCTGTTCTTTTTCTGGCAATGCATCAGGACCTACGAGCTGGACGATTTCCTGCAATTCAGCTTCCTTCTGCAAAATCGCCATAGACTGCATCCTCAGCTTCGGGAAATCCGATGAGATGCTTTCCATGAAGAATGAATCAAGCGATTCAATATACAATGAATAGCTCTTCAGCCAGTTGATTGCCGGGAAGTGCCTTCTGTATGCCAACGAAGCATCCAATGCCAAGAAAACCTTGGTGACACGCAATGTATTCTGTGAAACAGGTTCTGAAAGGTCACCACCAGGAGGAGAAACCGCACCGATGACTGTGACGCTTCCTGTGCGCTCTTCGCTTCCAAGGCATCTGACTTTCCCTGCTCTTTCATAGAACTCAGCGAGCTTTCTCGCAAGATAAGCAGGATAACCTTCTTCACCAGGCATTTCTTCGAGACGGCCCCCGATTTCTCTCATAGCTTCTGCCCATCTTGAAGTGGAATCAGCCATCAAAGCTACGTTGTAGCCCATGTCTCTGAAATATTCTGCTATAGTGATACCAGTGTAAACGCTTGCCTCACGGGCAGCCACAGGCATGTTGGACGTGTTCGCTATAAGCACTGTTCTTTCCATCAACGGCTTGCCTGTATTCGGATCCGTAAGATGCGGGAATTCCTTGAGCACTTCTGTCATCTCGTTTCCTCGTTCACCGCAACCGATGTATACGACTATTTCAGTGTCTGAATATTTAGCAAGGCTCTGCTGTGTGACTGTTTTTCCTGAACCAAAAGGACCTGGAATGCACGCAGTCCCTCCTTTTGCTATCGGGAAGAAAGTATCAATGACACGCTGACCTGTAACCAGAGGGGTCACTGGAGGGAATTTTTCGACCACTGGCCTTGGCTTTCTCACAAACCATCTCTGTGAAAGATAAAGCGGCTTCTTTTTTCCATCAACAAGGATGTCTCCGATCTCTTCTGTGATATTGTATTTGCCAGATGAGATGGAATTGAGTTTTCCTTCATATGGAGAGATTATTCTGTGCTCGATCAGTTCGGTTTCCTGCACAGTACCAAGGATATCACCGACTTTTATGTGATCGCCTTTCTTCGCAGTCGCATTGAACTCCCATTTTATTGCCTTGTCCAATGGAGGAACATTTATCCCTCTTTTCAGGAATACGCTGTCGCTCTTTTCCTCGATCTTCCCCAAAGGCCTCTGGATACCATCGTAAATGCTCTTAAGGATACCTGGACCGAGTTCTACTGAAAGCGGCTCTCCTGTGTTTTCGACAGGCTCTCCTGGCTTAAGACCAGAAGTATCTTCGTAAACCTGAATGACAGAAACGTCTCCGACGATCTTAATTATCTCGCCGGTAAGCCCTTCTTCCCCAACCTTTACGACGTCGTAAAGCTTTGCACCCGGAACATCCTTTCCTTCGACGACCGGACCTGAAATTCTTTTTATGCATCCTTTTTTATTATTCGCCATTTTATCCCTCTGAAATCATGATCATTTCTTTGAACCTAAGTCAAAACCCAATGCCCTCTTAATGAGGTTCCTTATCTGGTCTCCTTCTGTGCTTTTCCCTGAGATGTCTGGAACAGGCACTATGACCGGATATGCTATCGAATCCAATTTTTTCTTCAATCTCCAATCAATAGTTCCAAGCATCGTTTCATTGACAACAACAACCCCGAACTCGGATTTTCCAAGCACTGATTCGAAATCCTCCTGGAATTTTTCCGGAGTAGTAGTAACGCAGTCGTCCAGCCCTACAAGCTTGAATCCCTGGACAAGGGCCGCATCTCCTAAAACCAAAATTTTCGCTTTAGTCATAAGTATCACTACACCGTAACCAGCATCTCCCTGATTTTTTCAGGCGCCAGGTTATATTCCTTTGATTTGGCTATCTTCCTCAGATTATGAAGCTCTTCTTCCTTCAGCAAAAGGAAACCAAGCAATGTTCCCACTGAAAGAGTGCTAAGATAGAATGCATGGAGTTTTTCGTGCGCGATCGCTTTTTCAAGCGCGATCTCAAGGCCGACGATATCTTTTATTTCCTCTGAACTTATGCCAGGGATCTTGGTCTTAGCTATGGTTATAACTGATGAAATATCTTTTGCATCTATGAATGTGCTGATATCGAAATCTGAAAGCGTTCCTCCCTTCACCACGTATTTCTTTATCTTGTCCTTTTCAAAGCCTCTTGCCTTCATCCTTTCGATCATTGAAACATTCTTCGCATCAATCTCTCTCCTGAAGATCTTTTTTATGTTTTCGATATCCTTGCTGCCATTCGCAAGGTTCCTGTCTATATATACATACATATACGCGTCAAGAAGAGTCTGGAGCTGCATGAAGCTGTCCATGTTCCTCAAAGCATCCTTGAATGTTTTCATCATTTCCGCAGTAAGGAATGCTGTACTCTGGGAAAGCATCTCTTTTCCGAAATCAGTGCGCTGGATCTCATCGAATATAGCGCGTTCGTCTGCTTTCGCCAATCTTTCGAAATCATTCTCTCCTAGGGTTCCTACTGGAACGAGATATGCCTTGATCTCCTCGTATTTCTTTCCAAGACGTTTTGCGGTCACTATTGTTTTCAGATTGAGAAGATCCCATCTTTTGAGCATCGCTTCAACTGATTTCCTATCGCTCTTCGGGGTTATCTTCACTATTTTTTTGGCAACTCTTGCGAAGTGCTTCCCAGCCGCGAGTTCGATCAGCGTGGAACCTCTGTAAAGAAGAGAAAGAGAAACAAGGTCTTCCTTGTAATGCGTTCTCTGCAGAAGCTCGATCACCGCTTCTATGCTCTTCACCTTGAGAAGCTCGTCTATCTCCGATGCCTTGAGCAAAAGACCTTTCATTCCGCTTACTCTCGCATTGGAGTAACCGTATTTCAGCGCACGGCTTTCTAATCTTGGAATGGAGATACCTGCCATTTTAATTACCCGAAAAGTTTTTCTGAGATCTTTTTCCTGAGATCGTCCTTCTTTGATTCCAGGATGCTTTCAAGCGTAAGCCTGATGCCTACCTTGCCATCTGAAGTCTCAAGCAAAAGCCCTCCCTCGGCTTCAAGGTCTTCAAAAACCTTGCCTTTGAAGGAACCGACGAATTTCTTATCGCCTTTGACTACGTGCAAGACCGTTCCGCTGTCTCCGAGCTCGCTTGTGGCCAATGCCAAAGACCGTTTCATGAACTCTGCGTAATCCTTGCTCTTTTTCACTTCTGGCAATGATTCGTAGATGTCCTCAATCACGGTTTTTATCGCATCTTCCTTGGCTTCGGAAACTATTCTTTTTGCTTCAAGCCTTGCCCATGCGGTCCGCTCACGCTCCTGCTCTGCCAGACGTTTTTCGCATTCGTCTTCAGCGCTTTTCAGGAGAAGGACACGTTTCGCCTTCTCTTCAGAAATCTGGCGTTCGACTTGTGAATCCGCAGCTTTAACTACTTCTTCGGCCTCTTTCCTTGCATCCGAAAGCAAAGAGGCGGATAGCTTGCTAATTGGCATAAATCCCACCTAAAATAAAAGTGGAATTTAGTGAGCTCCTGCTGAAGCCTTACCGAATTCGATTAGCAAGAATGCCACTGCGAAACCAAGCAATGCAAGAATTTCCGGAAGCACCAAGTAAATCAAGACGCTTTTTTCCAATTCCGGTCTTTCTGCTGCCGCACCCAAAGCTGCCGCACCGATAGAACCCTGAGACCAGGCTGCTGCCAATGCGCTAAGCCCAATTGCCAAACCTGCACCCAATGCTGCTGCTGCGCCTGCATCCGGCACAAAACTTCCAACTACTCCTTCAACTGCCATATATTTTCACCTCAAATTATTTTATTTATAATATTTTATTCACTGCAAAAGGCTTGAACGGCCTTCCGCCTCCTTTTAGGAACTTCATCTTGAATTCAATTATGTTAAGCCTGCCTCCTTGAATCATCGCCTCGAACATCGCGATGAACGCATTCACTATGTGCAAGATTATGAAAATAGGGAAGAAAACCAATGCGAGTAACCCCTGTTGAGGCATTGGAAGGAAGACCAGGTTGATTATTTCAGCCAGTATTGTTCCTACTACCCCGACAACAGCAATTCTCAAGTATGAGAAAACATTTCCTGCAATTCCCGGGACTTCGAGTATTCCGACTACTCCTTCGGTCACTGCGACTGCGAGTATCGCTACTCCCAATATTGCTGCACCGATGTTTCCGATATCCGCAGGATATGCGTTGAACAGGAACGAAGCTATCGCAAGATAACCTCCCAGCTCTACGAAAATCCATGCAAGCTTTCCTATCGCATGCTTCTTGTTGTGGCCCCATTCATTGATCGCACCAAGCAGGAATCCCAATGCCAGGTGGATCATACCAACATACAATGTTATCTGGAAAACAGTGGTCAGATGATGAAGCCTGCTCAAACCAGTATACAATGGGGCAGTAACTCCGATTGCTTTTGCGCCTATTCCCCACGCATCCAGCCTTTGTAGGAAAGTGGTGTGGCTCATGCCCGCATATTCATCGAATGCGATACCGAAAAGTATAGCCGGGATCGCAGAATATAGCCAGATCATCGAGATGCTGGACATCATTTCGCTCTTCTTGAATATATTCAGGAATATCAATGAAAGAAACAAAGAGATGAGTCCGTAAATCACATCGCCTACGATCATTCCGTATATCAAAGGAATAGTAACGAAGTACAGTATTGTCGGATCAACTTCATTAGAACTTGGCAAAGAATAAGTTTTTGTTATGAATTGATATGGCTTTGCTGCACCTTCGTGATTCATCACGGTCGGGGCGACTTCGTGGTGTCCTGCTTTCAGCTTTTCCACATATACTCTACCATCATATCTCTTCAATGCAGAATCAAGCTTGCTTACATCTGCCTGCTTCATCCAGCCTTCGATTACATATACTGATTTGCTGCTGCAGAACTTTGATGCTATCTGTGCTTCGTCTGCAAGAACCGAAAGCTGTTTTTCAAGAATAGAAATCTTTCCGTAATATTTTTCCGCGAATGCAGAAATTTCGGAATTTATCTCTTCTATCCGTTTCTGCTTTATCTTAGTTTCCCTTTCTAACCAGAATGAATATTTTTCAGGAGAGGTTAGCTCAGAAGGCACTTCCAATCTTTTGAATCCAAGCGGGGTGAGCAGCCTTTCGACATCGACTGGCCCCTTCTCGAATACGATCACCAGGAACGCATCTTTCTTATCCGCAACCCAGTGAACCTTGTGTTTCATCGGACTCTGTTCCAGTTCTTTCGTAATCTTGCGGATATTCTCTCTTGGAGCAGTTCCTGCTATATATGATATAGTACGGGTATTCAATTTAGCGAAATCGATATTCTTGAAAACCTGCAATCTTTTCGTTATTGCCAGCTCTTCTGCAAGGCCTTTCAGTTCAGAATCAATCTTTGACAATTCTTCGTATAATCTTTTCACGTCCTCTTCTATAGTTATCCCTTCTGCTTCTGCCAGAGGATTGGAGAATTCTGGATGTACACTCCCTTTTTTCGGAAGGCTATTCTTTATCGCACGCATACGCACCAGCTGGGCAGAAATCCTATTGAAGGATTCTTCAGGAGAACCTGATTCCAGGCCTTTGTGCTCGGAAGATACTATTTCCACCATGCCAAGAGCATGCAGTTCTTTCACAAGCTGCTCGCTGACGGTTTTGAGCGCATAGATCCTGATCTTCTGCATCCCTACTGGATAGAACATATTATCACGATTCAGATATCGTCTCTTTCAACAAAGAGAGAATTTCGCTGTCTTTCAATTTTTCCTTCTTGAAGCCATCTGCTTCCGTTCTTGCGCCTGAAAGGATCTCCTCTACTTCGGATTCAATCTTGTCTTTCCCTGCTTTCAGAAGCTTGTTTTTCAGTTTAACTACTTCCTCTTCTGTCTCGTTCCTTATCTTCAGGACGGATTCCTTTGCTTTTTTAAGGATCTGCTCGGATTTCTCCTTTGCATCAGCCTTTATACGGTCCGCCTGCTCCTCTGAAGAGCGGATCTCATCCACTGTCTTCATAAAATCTGAGTCATCTGAATTTGAGTGCATAACTTCACCAAGAATTTAAGTATTCACAAGTGAAGATGTTTTACATTTCCAAATCTTTTTAAATGATTAAGGGCCCCGTTTTCTGCAAAACCAATATTTTAAAACATAACCTAAGAAATAATGTTGATAATTACCGTAACTTTAAAGTTAAGTAATTGGAAACCGAGCACAAAATTTGAAAATAATTTTGTGCGCATTGGAAATTCTCGAATTTCCAATATAATTAAAAACTCCTAGGATGTGGGCGGAGATTTCCGCCTGAACGAAAGAGTTGTGAGGCGGCTGGAATAAAGCGCCAATGCGCGGCCGCCGGCAATAAGGAGGCTAAAATATGGGAGCATACAAGTATATACAAGAAACAATGCAGAAACAATACAAGGAAAGGGACAAGGAATACAGGGCAAAGATCTACGAATGGAGAGATCAGCCAGTTGTATTGAGGATCGAAAGACCAAGCAATCTTGCAAGAGCCAGAACCTTAGGTTATCGAGCAAAAACTGGATACGTGCTTGTAAGAACAAGAATTGACAAAGGAAGACGAAGAAGGCCAAGCCCTATGGGCGGAAGAAAGCCAAGGCACAACTACGTTTACAAACAACCAGGCCATTCCCACCAAGCGATCGCAGAGCAAAGAGTGGCAGACATCTATCCAAACCTGGAAGTATTGAATTCCTACTGGGTAGGAGAAGATGGAAACTACAAATTCTTTGAGGTTATATTAGCTGAGCCAACTAAAGTCAAAAAAGATGGAATCAACCTCACGAAAGGAAGATCCTATCGCGGATTGACAAGCTCAGAAAGAAAAGGAAGATCGCTTTTATAAGCGATCTGTTTTTTATTTTTTATTCGATAGGCTTATTCTTAGGAGTTACGGTCGTGAATCCAATCTTCCCTGATTGAGCCATTTTCTGAATCAAACCTCCAAAATAGGAAGAATAGTTGTGGTCCTTCAAAATCAATCTATTGCCCTCTTTTATCAGTTTCATAGTTTCACCAATCTCCTAGCCTATTTTTCACTCCGGCAAAGGCGGCAACTCATCAGACGGCAAAGTCGTGGTCGTATCCGCAACCGCTTCTTCATCAGGAGGCAGTGGAGGCAACTCATCCCCTCCGCTCGTACTTCCGCCAGATGTCGCAGGCACAGTGTTCCCAGTAACGGTTGCGCTAGTGCCCTTTGTTCCGCTAGGAACAGAGATGCATCCTGCGAACAAAATCGCAAAAACCAAAGCTAAAACAAATAATTTTCTCATGAATCCACCTAAATTGGAACCTGGCAATCAGGGTCAGCACCATCTACCTTTCCATCGCAATCGTCATCCAGATGATTAACGCAGTTTGCTTCGGATTTGCCAGGATAAGCTTCTTTCTGACCAGGATGCACATTGGCATTATTGTCATTGCAGTCCACTTTTTGAGTTGCCGTGTAATAAATAGTACTTTTTAGGTTCCCTCCTGCAGAGCAGAGACACTTGAATGTATCTGTACCCCACGTATCCTTATCATAGTCATAGTAATAGACAGTACAACTGATCGCACCCTCCTCATCAGTTAAACCATCGCAATCATTATCTATTCCATCGCATTTCTCCATCATGCCTGGATTGGCTTCAGCAGTGTTAGAGTTGCAGTCTCCTGTTTTTGTAGCAGTGTAAGAACCAGTAGGTGCACAAAGACAGAATGATGCAGTTGTCCCATATCCATCCTGATCCCCATCATAGAAATAAGTCTTGCAGTTATTGCTGTCCTGTGGATCGATAACTCCATCGCAGTTATCATCAATTCCATTGCACGTTTCTGTCTTACTAGGTGAAACATCGAAATTATTGTCATTGCAGTCTATGGTGGTCGTAAAAGAATAGCAGTACGAAGGAATGCAGTTGGAACCAGTACAGCTATGCGCAACAGAACTCGTATAACCATCGTGATCCTCATCACAATAATAGGTTGTGCTGCCGCATACGTTTCCTTCGTCCACCTGTCCGTTGCAGTTATCATCTTTCTGGTTGCAGGATTCTATTTGGTTCGGATGGACCGCTTCCTGCGTATCCTGGCAATCACCTGAATTAGTCACATACGAACTGCCTGGCTTTGAACATTTGCACACAGAAATAGCAAAGTTGCCATATCCATCCTGATCCCCATCATAATAGTAATAGGTGCATCCAACGCTGTTTTCCTCATCTATGAATTTATCGCAATCATTGTCTATCCCATCGCATATCTCAAGGGCTCCAATATGGATATTAGAATTGGAATCATCGCAATCCGGATAAACCGGAACGGATTTCGTGCAGTATGAAGGAATAGTAGTTGCTTTCGTGGAATACTGAGTGCTTCCATAATCTCCATCCTTGTCATTATCACAATAGTAAATATACGTCACTCCAGTAGTCGGAGGAGTGGTCCCTGATTGATCAGATTCACCCGTAGAACCAGAGGTTGTTCCGCTGCTCGCAGTATACTTCCCATCGCAGTTTTCATCGATATTATTCCCTTCTATCTCCTTTGCGCCTGGATTTATCTTTTCATCCATGTCCTTGCAGTCAGCCTTGTTAGCATTAGGCTTGTTCGGAGTGCATCCTGAAAGCAAAGAGCATGAAGCTCCGGAACAGCTTGTCGGGTATTTGCTGAAATATCCGTCTTCATCTACATCGCAGTAATAAACTAAAGTCATGGTCGTCTGTTTGGATTCCCCGATAGTCTGACTGGTTCCGGTTCCAATAGTTCCAGTTGTCTGTCCTCCGGCTATCCCAGCCATCATCCCGGCCATTCCAAGAACCCCTTGTAGTTTTTCAGGATCAAAAACTGATACTCCGCCCTGAGCCTGGAACATCGCAAGCGCAGACAGAGCGATTACAACAAATAATCCAACGAATACGAAAAGACCTAATTTTCCAGATTCCATGAGAATACCCTTTAGTTGAGTTCTCATGACAGATTTATAATGATAATGCTGAATGAAGTAATCGATAGATGATGTTCGACATAATCAAAACCAAAGGGGAAATCGACCCGAGGCATTACGGCTATTCAAAACTCTACTCTGCAGATTCTGCAAATAAAAAAATAAAGCTCTGCAACAACCTTGCAGAAGCAGCCAATTACAAAAGCCAGAAGATGCTCATCATGCTGAAGGAACTGGATTTCGATATAGGTTCACTGAGAGTATTAGGACAGCAGAAAAAAGCCTGTTTATTGTTCGACTTATCAAAAATAATCAAATCAAGCGGGATACGCCGCTCAATCGAGCTTGCGAAAATGCGGGCTGCACTCAAATTCTGCAATAAATATGGGACACTCTACACGTTTGCTACATTCGCTGAAGACGAGCCAAGCATCCGCAACTCACACGAACTCATCGCCATCTGCATGCTTCTTGGAATAAATCGCGGACAAGCTGAATTCGCTTTGAAGATGCTAGGGCATTATCTCTAGATTTTAAGTTCGCTTCCTGTCAGCTTCCTATACGCCTCGAGATATCTCTTGCTCGTATTTTCCACTACTTCTTTCGGCAAAGCAGGCGGAGGAGGACTCTTATTCCATTTCATCTTTTCCAGATAATCCCGGACATATTGCTTATCCAAACTCTCCAATACGCCAGAATCATATTTCTCTTTAAGCCAATATCTGCTTGAATCAGGAGTCATGGCTTCATCGATCAATATTATTTCACGATCATTTCCCTCTCCAAGATAACCAAATTCAAACTTAGTATCTGCAAGAACGAGTCCGCATTTCCTTGCATGCTCATTCCCATGATTATAGAGCTTGATCGCTTTTTCCTTGATCTCCTCAAAAGCATCTTTTCCGATTATTTCAGCTGCTTTGGCCTGCGTGATGTTCTCATCATGCTGACCTATCTCTGCTTTCGTAGATGGAGTAAATATCGGCTCAGGAAACGCATCTCCGTTCTTCATCCCTTTTGGAAGTTCGATTCCGCATACTTTTCCAGTCTTATCATACTCTTTCAATGCGCTTCCTGTAATATAACCACGAACTATGCACTCTATGGGCAATGGCTTGCTTTTTACGACCAGCATGCTGCGACCGTTTAGATATCCAGGCAACCCATTTGGCACCTTGGTGGAAACAAGATGGTTTTTAGTGATGCTTTTAGTCCTTGAGAACCAGAATGCAGATAATCCGTTCAGCACAGCGCCCTTGAACGGAATACCTTCATTGAATACAACATCGAATGCGCTCAGTCTGTCCGTTGCTATCATGAGCAGATTTCCGTCCATCTCATAGACTTCACGCACTTTCCCTTTGCTGAACAACTTAAGATCCAAATCCGTAGACGTTATGACTTCCATATTCCCACCAAAATCATTTATTCAATTCGTCGATCACTCGCAAATACTCTTTGAATAATAGCATATCCAAAACAGGTTTTGTGAATTCTTCCCGATCCTCCGCAAGCCTTGGGCAGGCGGTAGTAACATAACATTCGAATGCCATGAAATTATTCAGTGAAACCGGTTCGATTTCGTTTGCAACAAGTATCTCCGCGGTTTTCCCTCGTTTAATTAGCTCCTTCTTCACCCATTCTGCAAGCTTAAGATTGAACTGCCCTAGCTTTGTGCTAAGGATTATCCCGAATGTCTTTGCATCAACCGCACGGAGAAGCGCACCTTTCCTTTTTTTCCTGTAAGCAGCGATTTCCGCATCTATCCTCTCCAATTTTCCGCTTTTTGGATGGAAGACGAAGACTGGTTTATCGCTGTCTATCGCAAGATAATGAAACTTTCCATCTCCTATGAACAGTATCGCATCCGCTTCTTTTTCAAATCGCGTAACTGCAACTGCATCGCATCCCAAAACCTGGGCTTCGTAAATAGCTGCAGTTCCTTTTCCAGTAAGCGGAATAAATCCATTAGTTCGCAATATTTTCTTCACTGCATCTATCTTGTGCGCATATTGCACAGTCGTCCCTATCGCGATTTTTTTGTATTGTTTTAACTGCTGAAGCACGTCAAACAATAAATCCAGATCGAAATCAAGTTTGTATTCTACGTATTCAACAGCTACGGGCAGTTTCCTAGTCACGAACCTGGCATGCCCAAAGTGCACGATCTTCTTAGCTCCCACTGCCTTCGCTTCGTCCAACGCGATATCACATGCTCCGTAACAAGGAGACGCAGAAAGAAAAACTTCGTGACCTTGCTCTTCGTATTTCTTTGCATAGGCTAAGGCTTTTTGTTTGAGTCCTTCCGGGAATTGCAGTAGTAATCTCATCAACTAACCTCTAAATAAAATAAACAATAAAATAATGAAAAGAAAGGATAAAAAAGAGGGGTCATTCGTCCTCGGGGTTTATCTCTTCGTCATCCTTGTCTTCATCTGCCTTAGTAAGCTTTGCCAATCGTCTCAGCATTATCCTTTGCTCAGCGCTTGCAACGATCTTTTTCGTTCTTTCCACAGCATCAGGATTAACGCTCATTGAAGTAATTCCGAATTCAACTAATTTCTCTGCGAATTCAGGGTAGACAGATGGAGCTTGCCCGCACAATGAAGAGGTTACCCCATATTTCGTACATACCTTTATCACTCTCTTCAATGCACGGAGAACCGCTTCGTTGCGTTCATCGAATCCTTTGGCTAAAGTCGCGTTGTCCCTGTCAATACCTAGAATCAATTGAGTCAGATCATTTGTTCCAACCGAAATCCCGTCGATCCCTTCCTTGCAGAAGTAATCTATAAGGAACACAGTACTCGGAACCTCGACCATTATCCATAATTTGAAGTCTCTTGTCCTGTGGAGGTCCATCTCTTTCATTATGTCTTTTATCTCCCTCATCTCTCCGACTCTTCGGACGAATGGAATCATAAGCCATAGGTTCCTCAATCCAAACTGTTCTCTTACTTTCTTTATGGCTTCCAATTCCATCTTGAAGACTTCTGGTTCAGCGATGTAACGGGATGCGCCTCTGTAACCCATCATAGGATTCGCTTCCTGGGGCTCGTATTTCTCTCCGCCTTCAAGGTTGCGGTATTCGTTAGTCTTGAAATCGCTTGCGCGGTAAACTACTGGACGAGGATAGAATGCTGCTGCAAATCGTCTCATGCCTTCTGCCAATTTATCTATGAACTCTGCCCTTCTTCCGTTCTCCAAAAGCCATTTCGGATGATGGCCGATATCCGCCATCATGAACTCTGCGCGCAATAAACCAACGCCATCAACAGGAAGTTTCGATACTTTTTCCGCCAATTCGACTTCAGCGAGATTCACGTAAATCTTTGTTCCTGTGATCACTGGGGCTTCTCCAGTTGCATATACCGGACCTTTTTGCCCAGTTTCTTTTTCTTGCTCGGTTGCTTTTGCCACAAATCCTTCGTAGATTATACCATGCATCCCATCAACGGTTACTTCCATCCCATCTTTCAGTATTTGTGTTGCATTCCCGGTTCCAACTACACAAGGAATACCGAGTTCTCTGCTGACAATAGCAGCATGTGAAGTCATCCCACCTGTGTTTGTGACTATCGCAGCTGCTTTCTTCATAGCAGGAACGAAATCAGGAGTAGTCATATCTGTCACGAGTATCTCTCCTTTCTGCATATTCTTTATTTCCTTGGCAGAAGCCAGCAATCTGACTGCACCGATTCCAACTCCAGGGGAAGACCCCAAACCTTTCAGCAATATCTTCATCTCTCCACCGGTTTTTTTAGCTTCGGACTTTGCCTCTGTTTTTGCTTCTGATTTTTCTTCAGCAACGAATTGAGGTTTTATTTCTCCTTCCTTACCTTCCTTCAACGTAGTTATCGGCCTTGACTGGACGATGTAGAGATTACCTCTTTCAAACGCCCATTCTATATCCTGAGGGAAGTTATAATGCTGTTCTATCTGCACCCCTATTTTTGCAAGATCAAGAATATCATTTTCTGCAAGTTTTTGTTTTTCCTGCATCTCGTCTTTTATGTCGGCATGCACATTGTTTCCATCTTTCCCTTTTATCAACATCCAAGTTTGTTTTGAAATCGATTTATCAACAAGTGTCATTGAAGATTTATCCACCCGATAAGTGTCAGGTGTTATCTGTCCGCTTACAACTGTTTCTCCCAAACCATATCCTGCTTCGATTGCCAAAAGATTTGGATCTTGATATAACGGATCAACTGTGAACATCACTCCCGATCTTTCACTCTGTATCATCTGCTGGACAACTGCGGCCAATCCGACTTTCATATGCTCAAAATTATTTTGAACTCTGTAATAGATTGCTCTTGGCTCAAATAATGATGCCCAGCAGTCTTTCACTGATTTTACTACGTTTTCCTGCCCTTTGATATTCAGATAAGTCGATTGTTGTCCTGCGAATGATGCTGTCGGCAGGTCTTCTGCTGTAGCTGAGCTTCTCACTGCCACGAATACTTCGTTCAATGCTCTGTCGCAGAGTTTTTTATAGCTTGAGATGACGTCGTTCCTTATGTCTTCAGGCATCTCGCCTTCGATTATCATCAGTTTTATCCTTTCGGATGCTGCATTCAATGCATCTGAATCATTGACATCCAAAGAATCCAGTATCGCTTTTATCGGACCTCTCAGATTATTCGCATCAAGATGCTTGAAGTATGCTTCGCTTGTGACTACGAAACCAGGAGGTATCGGAAAACCAGCCTGAGTCATCTCACCAAGGTTTGCCCCTTTTCCTCCTGCCTCTGCAAGACTTTTTCTTGATAATTCCTCGAACCACATTACGTTTTTCATATAGCACACCTTCTGCAAACTCGAATAAGAACCAAACCTAAAATTCCAGTTATATTTTATAAAGGTTTTGTGCGGATTTGAAGGGCGGAAAGATAGATTTAAATACCGTTATAAATAGTATATTAACATGCAAATCATGTCTAAACCAAATGGTATAAAAGAAAGAATGCATGTCCTCAAAAGCCAGGTAGATCTCAATCGAGGCTTCAAAAAAACCAGCATAATTCATGACTTCAGGCCAGATGATTCGGAAAAACCAACGATAATCTCGATCGGGGGCTGGGCATCAGGAGCACATCTATATACAGACAGTTCTAAGTTGCTGGCAGATAAAGGATTTCGTACTATGGTCATCCCATTGAGAGGGAACGTCGGAAACATGATAGCATCCTCGACTCCCCGCACGTATGTCCAGGACATGGCTGAAGACGTCCTTCAGTATATCGAAACCATGCGCATACCTAATGTCATTCTTATGGGCCATAGCTGCGGTTTCAACATAGCACTGAGAATCAATGCATTGATACTTGAAAAGAACCTGAATATCGAAGTGAAAGGAATGGTTGCTGATGCACCTGCAACTCCGGACGTGGTATCTGCATTCTCTAAAACTCCAACAATATTCTCATATTCTTCAATCATAGGAAAAACGCTTGTAAAGTGGATAGACAAATTATGCACAGATGAAAAAGTGACTAAGGCAGCAGAAGGAGTCATGAAATTCGCTGCAAAGCTATTCACATATGCGAGCAGGATCCTTCTCCTTAAAGCAAGCAAAGAAGCAAGAGAAGCGAACAGGAAATTCTGGGAAGGAGTTTCACATATCCCTACCAGTGAACTGGCAGGCTCGCTTTCCGGAGTTCAAAGAAATAGATTTCAAGCGCATGCAGATCTGGAACAGGTGACTGTTCCTGTCCTGACGATCGGATATCAATATGATTATCTGGTTGACAGGCATAGAGCGAGATACGTCTCTGACATTGCAGAAACTTGCAAGGCGCGAAACACGATTATAGATAATGAAGGCCATTTCGGACAGACGTCCAATCCAAGAGCTTTCGTTGATGTAGTAGTGGATTTCATCCAAAGAAATGTGATTTAGAGGGAATATTATGAGACGAAAATCTCTCCCAAAACGATTACAAGTAAACATGCCAATGGTCCAGTTCATGCACGATAACTGGGATACGTTCAAAGATCTCAGGCCAAGCAAACTTGCAGATGCGCTTCTGGATGCAGAAATCTTAGATTATAAGAGGAACTCTGAACTATTGCGTTTCGTTTCAAACTGGAAAAACAGGGTGCCCGCATTGGAATATGAAGGATTATGGACACCCCTCAGGATAACCAATGTGGATGGATGGGTTTCAGAAGTAAGCAGGATGGAAAAGTCAAGACCAGAAGATATCGAAACCGGAAGAATCATTGGTCAGGCAATGATGAGATTCCTGGAATTGCTTGGCGGCAAATTCTATAACAACGCATATTATTCCCCAGTGCGCGGAATCATCTGCAAACGTCTCCAGGATGAGATAATCAGGTTTACGGGAAAAGAAGAGAGTTATGCCCTGTACAAGATAATAGAGACTCTGTGCCTGTACGGTGCATTGAGAAGAATGACCACTACTCCAAGGATAATTATGATTCCTACTCCAGAACAGATGATAGCGACCGAGAAAATAGCAGAAAGGAGCATACATGACTTCTGGGGAGCACACGAACTTCAGGCTTCCTCTATCTGAGATTTTTCCTCCCGAAAAACCAGTATGCGAACATCCCGATGATCCCAAGGACAAGAATAAATACTGTCCAAAACAGTTTCCAAATAAAACTTTTTTTCGAGAAACACGCTTCAAGCATCATAGCTACAGGTATAGCATATAACGCAACAACAAGAGCTATGACGAATACTCCAAGTATAGAATCTCGCACAAGCAAAAATTCATCTGCCATCGAATGATTAAGATCAGCTGGAACGAAAATGAGCGTATGTATTCTATTGGAATGCATGCCGAACAGGATATCGAATATGGATGGTATCACAAGATAGATCCCGACGAGTATGCCTACTAAAACCCAGAGAAGAAGCCCTCCTTTGTATATCTCTTCCATAGTGCGAGAATTCCTGCAAATTTTTTCAGCACGCTGGAGAATCCCTTTTTTCGCCATGAATTAAATGCGAATGATAGGAATATAAATGGGCCATCAAACACGCTGTTTTAGCATATGTTTTGAAGCATGGGATGGAATTCTCCTGTTGAGAGTTATAGGTTCGGGCGTTCTTGCAGCATTAATCGCACGATTCAAACGCGTAACTAGATCTTCTGGCAGACCAGAAGGAACATGATCCAACAAATGAGTTAGCTTGCGTATTTCATTACCGCTACTGACTCTCCTATCAATAGATTTTTTAGCAAGCCCAATAAGTTGAGGCTTTACTCTTTCGTCTATACTTGGATTTACAATCATCTCAAATATATATCTAACATCGCTTAACTCATAAGAAAAAATTTTAGCAAGAGAAATCGCGATTTTTGGATCTAAACTTCCTAGTTGATTGCAATTCTCTTTTAAGAATGGATAAAGATAAAGTCGACTGTGATTAGTTGTGTCTCTCTTAGACGCTTCAAATTGTGCCAGCACATTAGTGACAATCGCTTTTTTCAACTTAGAATCAAATGTTACTCCCTTATTTAGGTATTGTACAAGTATGTCTAAGCTTAAGTTTTCTCTTTTTAGTATATCGATTAACTTTTTTCCTGCTTCAGCTTTTACATCAAAATCAAAACCAGAATTTCCAGAAGCATAGAACTCAATTGCCATATACCACTGAAAATCGTTCAACTCATTGATAATTTTCTTGAAAGCAGTTTCAACTATTTCTATTTTTTCTGGATCGTTAGATACGAATTCAGAAATCCTGAGTGTCTTGCATAAAAAAGATCTAGAACCAGTACTAAGAATTTCAGTCCCAACCAATAGCCTAAGCTCATCATTAGTAAGCGCTGACAAAAAATTTATTCCGTTTTTTTCAACGAGATCGTAAAATTCAGTTGAAAATTTAAATTGTGATTCGAAACCTACACCTGAAGAGATCATATTGCGCACAATGTCTATTGGATCCATATTATCACATAAATATATTTATTAAAACAATTTATAAACCCTCGCTTCCGCTAACCAGAATTGAAAAATAAAAACTAGAAACAGATCTAATGAAATAACGACGAATGACAGTGAGTATGGAGATTAACCCTTTAGTAACTGCAGGCTGAATGGCTCGCGTGAGCTTACCACTTACACCTCAGTCCTATCAAACCTATCTGCTATAGGCGGGATTTGCCTCCTCGTCTTAAGATTCGCTTCGACCTTAGATGCTTTCAGGTCTTATCGACGTGGCACGTAGCTGCCCGGCAGTGCCAAATGACAACCGGTCTACCAGAGGTGCCGAATCTCCGTTCCTCTCGTACTCAGAGATTCTTACTTTCAAGAGGCTACGCTTCCAGGAGATACTACCGTACTGTCTCGCGACGTACTGAACCCAGCTCATGTGGGACTTTAATGGATGAACAACCCAACCCTTGGTGGCTCTTATGCCAAAATCAGCTCTTTTTTGGAAATCGAACTGATGATGTCTGCACCACCAGGATGTCCCAAGCCGACAGCGATGTACCAAACCGCGGGGTCGATATGTACGTGTGTGAGTAGTTTACATTAGATACGAAAAATCAAACTACGTCACGTGTGTACTCTCACCCGCGACGAGCCTGTTACCTCCAGGGTAGCTTGTCTGACAGCTTGAATCCTCATCAAAGGGATATCAAGGTTCGTTACACCCGACTTTCGTCTCTGCATCTCACGCTTTTAAAGATACAGTCAGCCATGCATTTGTTGTTAACCCTCTACTCCCGATTTCTGACCGGGATGAGCATAGCATTGGGCGCCCTTGTTTCCTTATCGAGGGCGTACCGCCCCAGCCAAACTATCAATCTGACGCTGTTCCCTTGCGGGTAAGCAATAGCAAACCTATTAAGTGGTGTTTCACTTTCGCGTATCCGCAGCCCAGAAGCTGCGGCATGGCCGCTCCCACTTACGCTAGGTAACAAGTTCGATATTACAACATCAGACTATAGTAAAGCTCCATGGAGTCTTCGTTTCCCTCTGGAAGTTGCCGGCATCTTCACCGGCCAGTGAGTTCACTAGGTCCCAAGTAGGGACAGTGGGAGAGGCGTTACGCCATTCATGCAAGCCGCCAATTAAGCGGCGAGGTATTACGCTACCTATCTCCACGACCCCTGCCATGCACAAAATAAAATACATGGAAGGTCTAAGAGGGTCAGAGTTTTAGAGTCCGCGTCTCTCGTAAGAATTTTTCAAAACGTGCTTTTTTCTCCTTGTGGATTATTGGAATCCGCAAAAAGAACAATCTCGCGTGTTTTCCATAAACACGAAGATGATATGTTTTCAAATTCGAATTCCAATGTTTATACGGACCATTCAAATAACTTTTTATTTCCAGTCCGTCGAGAATTTTCCTGCAATCGTTCAAAACACGAAGACCCTTTTCAGATTGCGTTATGTCCACCACCGGAATCTTTGATTTCGTTGACAGATAAACGCTTCCTTCGCTATCGAACCATCCTGCGACAAAATATTCTCCATGATCAATCGGCTCATCAGACAGTTCTTTCAAAATCAGGAACAGTTTCTTGCTTCTTTTACGAAGCATGAAAACATCCCGCTTGAATATCCTGCCTTTTTCTCCAATCATCTGGAATAATATTTCATTCAGATGCTCAAGCCATTCCACATCTTTTTGGTATATCTGCACTTCGTTACGCTTATAATCTATATAAGCGTCTCCAAGCGCTCCCAAAAAATATGCTTCATCCGGCTTCATGCAAAAGAATTCTCAAGCACATTTTTTATTCTTATTGAGAGAGACACGGAAACCCCCGCTCTTTACCAGCCCTTCTTCAGGTTGAAACCTGCTTTCAGGTACTGGCAGTGGGCAGGCGTCAGCCTTCATACTCAGCCTTTCGGCCCTGCGAAGACTTGTGTTTTTGATAAACAGTCGCTCTCCCCTAGTCTCTGCGACCTCCGCTTTACTCAAGCGAAGGCATCCCTTATTCCGAAGTTACGGGACTAATTTTCCGAGTTCCCTTACCTGGGTTATCCTACTACAACTTGGCTTTTTCGGCCAGGGGCACCTGTACTAGATCTTGGTACGGTTATGAAGGATCGTTCCGGTTTCGTTTTTCATGGACCCCAGGAATCAATAGAATTGCTCCTTCGGCATTCATCTGCTTCTCCTCATAATGAGACTCCGCAGAGTTACCTCCTACAGACATCTTGCGATGCTCTATCTATCCCAAGGCGTCAAAAACCGGCTTGTGTTGCCACGCCTACCTTCATAGTGCTGGAATATTAACCAGCTTCCCTTTCGATTCTTTGGAGTTACCTTGAATCTTAGGATCGACTAACCCTCAGCTGACAAACGTTGCTAAGGAATCCGAGCCCTTTAGTTGTCCGGAATTCTCATCCGGATTTGCTGCTACTAACACCATGATATTCATTTCAGGCCGCTCCATGCGATCTCACGACCACACTTCTACGCAACCCGATCGCCCCCCTACTCAACGGACTTTTGGTCCTGATAAGGTATCGGAAGCTGGTTTAGCCCCGTGAATTTTCAGAATCTGTACTCTAGACCGGTCCGCTATTACGCGTTGTTTAGATGGTGGCTGCTTCTGAGCCTACATCCCGGCTGTTTTCGAATAGAGACTCCTTTACGATTAACACTTAACCAGCATTTAGGGTCCTTAACCTTATGTACGGTCGTTCCCGAAAGAGCTCACAAGCTTACCCCGTGAAACTCGACTGCCTCCTTCGACGAAGATATGACATTCGGAGTTTGAGAAGAAGGCGACCCCTTTCGAGGCCATTCCTCCTAATCAGTGCTCTACCGTCATATCATTCTCCAGAGACGCTGTCCTGAGAGACATTTCGAGGGGAACCCGCTATCGCCACGTTCGATTGGACTATCACCCCTAAACCCAGGTCACCCAAACAGAATATACTAGAACTGGATGCGGGCTTCCATCATTCGTCAGAATGACTTCACCCTGCCCGGGATTAGATCACAATGGCTTCGGGTCTATAGGGAGTGACTGATCGCGCTTTCGCACGACGTCCCTCGTTTCCTGCGGACTGTCGCTTTCGCTCCGACTTTCGTCTCGCCACGCCCCATAACTCCATGGCACTTGCTTCGAGAAGTATGATGCAACACTGGTACTTCCTGTCGCTCTTATCCTTACGAATAAGAACTTCCAAGAAGGTCGTTCCTTGTGCGCTGCATCTCAATGTCCCCACATAAATTCAGGTTCTTTTCACACTGCTTCCGCAGTGCTTTTCAGCATTCACTCGCGTTACTAATTCGCTATCGGTCTGGCACTTCATGTTTAGATTTGGAGGTTGATGCCCCCATGTTCATGTCTCCAACTCAGGAGACACTACTCAATCGGTTCGCTCCTCTTTCCTACGCTTACGGGACTATCACCCGCTATGGTCTATCGTTCCAGATAAGTTCAGCTCGAATTAAGGATGCTCCCCACCACATCTGCCCTACATTACTGCAGGGTATTCGGCACGATCTATACGGCGTTCACTCGCTGTTACTAGCCGCATCGCAATTGCTTTCTTTTCCTTCCCCTATTAAGACGCTTCAATTCAGGGAGTAATGTTGCTCATCTCTGAGCACCGCCCGATTCTAGGATCAAAGGTTGCGTGCACCTACCCTAGACATTTCGCCGCTTGCCGCGGGGCCTTGTGTGTACCAGCCAAGCCATCCACTATGTGGGTTGTAGCAGTTTCCATAACTCACTAATTACTCAACTTCACCAGAGATTTTAATCTCCAATTACATTAATTAATTATTTTATATCACTCGTCGTTACTTCACAGTCGTTTCTTTCCTTTGAATTAAAGGAGTATATGTTTAATGCATTTGCAACAATGCAGATGCTTATACAATACACTATTGATGAACTACGCAGATGCGCAAGGCTCACAGTAGTGTGAATTGAAATCATTGCATCAGCGGATTCTGACCCGCGTGCTCTCAATTCGACCGAGCCAATACTGGCGCGGTGAACATACATTAGGAACATAAGTATTTATAAAGGCTTTGTTTTTATTTGAAAATGAGGTTTTACGACGTGAAAATGATGGTGGAAAAACACTCATTTCCAGATGTGGAGACTAAAGGGTTTGGAAAGATACGTGATAACTTCCAAATTTAATGCAGCTGCAGCATTTTTATTTAATCACTGCTAAAGATGAATATGCAAAAGCATAGAAAACAAGAGATCTCAGGAAACCCACGCCCAGATTATGTTATTAGAGAAAAACAGATCGAACAAAACGCCAATAAAAATCCATTTTTACTCAGCAATACTGAAAAAATGTGTGATTACTGCTGTCAGTTAGATATTAGTGCTTCCAACGGATATAGGGAATGCAAAGACTGTAGAAAATCTTTTTGTGAAAGACACATAGAAAAAAATAATCATGAATGCCGATCTTTAGAATCAAAAAGTAACAAAAATACCTGCCAATATTGCAAGATACACTCTGCATATCGTCAATATAAGAATTGCAATTTTTGTAAAGGATTTTTCTGCGAGTATCATCTTGAACCAAAAACACATAATTGTCCAGTTTGGTTAAACGAAGAAAGAAAAAGAAGAAATAAAGGAGAATTAGAATATGAAAAAATAAGAAAAAAGACAGAGAATAAAAACTTTGTATTTAATATAGTTAAACTACTTGTAATTGTGCTTATATTAGCAGGAGCGTATTTTGGAATTAAGATATATCTATCTGAAAACGTATGCAGTGGTGGGGTTTTTCCTGGCACTTGTTCAACAGATAAGCCGTACTACTGCTCAAATGGAACACTAATTGAAAAAGCATCTAAGTGCGGATGTAGTAATGGTTTAGATGTCGTTAATGACACATGCATTGCATTATCTAAGTGTAATGATGGAACAATAGAAGGAACGTGTTCTACTAACAAACCACTTTTCTGTTCTAATAAAACATTGATTATAAACGCTTCAATATGCGGATGTCCTGCAGAGTACTCAAAAAATGGAGATAACTGCGAAAGTATATATGGCTCGGGATATACTAAATACGAAATAGAAACCCCCACTGAATGGAGAGAAAGTAGAGATGCTTTTGAATATATTAATGAAATTAGACTGGATTATGATCAATCAAAAATAGAATGGGATGAAAAATTATATGAATTGGCCGTGGCAAGAAGCAAAGATATGGTGGGAAAAAAATATTTTGACCATGTAACACCAGAAGGAAAATGTGTCGCTGATTTTAAAGCAGAATATGGTTTCTCAGAATATAATGTTGCAGAAAATTGCGCCGGAAGCTATTACTTGGGAGGGGAAACTACTGGTTGGTACTCCCCAAAGGAAGCAGTTGATAATTGGATGGAAAGCAGAGGGCACAGATATAATTTACTTTATCCGTTTCATACTAAAGGAGCGATTGGTTGTTATAAAGGAATTTGCGTATTTTTAGGAGCGAACAAAGAATATTATGGTCTTGGAAGCGGTCCTTGTACAACCGGGGAAGAAGGATTGAATTATTGGAATTCTGTAGAAAAACAGCCGTATGAAAAATAGAGGGGAAAAACACTGTTTGACGGAGGGTGTAACTAAAGGGAAACTAACTCGTAGATAACTTCTCGAGATCGCGGCCATATTTATTCCATACTTCTACGGAATCTTTTTTATTGATTAATTTTAAATACTCTTCAGTGTGCTCAAATTGTTTTAAATATGATAAAAGTTTATCTCTCATATCAGGATATTTTCTTATAATAAACTTCATTTTTGTTATATTATCTGAATAAGTAAATGCAGTTGAAGGTAGTTCAGAACTATGGGGAAGCATTACTTCAATAAAAGAATAATTCAATTTTTGTTCTAATACTTCACTGAGTAAATCAATCTCAATTTCATAACCTTCAGCAGTTAATTTAATTTCATATTCTGAACCATTAATACTTAATTTCCCATATCTAAAACCCCACAAGCCACATTGACCATCGGATACATTCTTATTGCATCCTAAATACGTTCTAAGTACAAATATTTCAAAACGTTCTATCAAATAACGCGGATAACTAATTGCCAAATTTGAGGTGCGATCCCCCATTACACACGCGACACTCTGATCCGAAATTAATTCTCTGAAGAGTTTTATTATTTGGTCATATGGTATTTTTCCGGATCCATCGCAAACTAATACAATATTAGGCGCGACATCAACATTTTTTAAAACTCCAACAATACCTTTTCCCTTAGGTGTTCCAGTTACCGTCTCATTTGTAGCTGCATATACATAATCTGTACCCGGAAATTTTATTTGAACTCTGGCGGCCCCTAAGGTTTTTAGCTGAGGGAACATCTCTTTCTTAGCATATTCTAATATCTTAGGTATGTTCGCTTCATTATTAGTAACTGGAAAGATGCACAAGATTTCCATTTCAAAAAAACCTCGAGTAAATTATTGATTAGTTGCTGCTTCGGCAAACTTGATTATTTTGGATAAAAATCCAGCTACAGTTATATATGAGTTAGCAACCAATGGCAAACCATCTGGTGGATTTGCACCTTTTAGCGCGCCATCTAATGGATCACGATAAATATATTTAACAACCTGCAGATCAGGATATGCTCTTTTTAGTTCTCCAATAGTTGAGTATAAATTAAGAAGTTTACTAGGAGCACGTAGGGGCAATTCCACCTTTGTTATTTCATCCACCTATCTCACCCACCTTTCCATTACCGATGAATTTTATATATCTTTTCATTATTATGTGCTTTACTAAGTAAAGTTATGCTAAATAAGATATATAAACTAGTGATAATTATCGTAACTCCGCCAATAGTATGTTTTTATAAATTTTCTTGATTGGTACGTTTACTCCCACAGTTAGGACAGAAATTTAATTCAGATGAGAATTTTTTATCGCATTTTTTACAAACAGAATAAAGTCTTTTACCGCAAAAACCACAGACTAAACTATCTTCGTCTAAAAGTTTCTGACAGAATCTGCAAGAAATGCCGGTCGTTTTTTCGGTTGTATTACGTTTATCAAGAACTTCGATTACTAACAAAACTGCTAACAAAAATAGAAAGAACGCTGGTATAAAAGAAACTAACAAGCTAATTCCCATACTCGGCCAAGCGAATAAAACGAAAATAGCAGAAAAAGCACATACTGCCGAACTAATTATTGAGGATCTTTTTGCATCTTTGCCTAAACGTTTCCTAACATATATGAATAATCCAAATGATAGAAATACAAAAAGTAACAGAATAATAGATGCGATCACAGAAGCAATGATTATTAAAATTAAAATACAAATTCCACTTATAAAATTGGATAGTAAGGCTATACCTTTACTGGTAGGTTCAATCCCAGTTGTAGCCGCAAGTATATTAGATGCAATACTGGAAAAAATTGATATTATTGTTATACTACCAAGTATAACGACAAAAACAGCGTAAACAATATCTAATAAATTTAAAGGTAAACAAGAACTGCCATGAGTTACTGCGCAGAAAAGCTTTCCAAACACTTGCGTTCCATTTCCTATAAATGGAGTTAGCACTAAACCGATAGCTGTAGAAAATAAAAATATACCTAAGAACATAACTCCCATTAAGAAAAACATTCGTCTTATTGCGACAAGTGCGAAATCTTTAGCACCGGAAATCATTTTCTTTAAATCGAAGTCCATGTTTTCAACTTCTTTCTTTTCCACATTGCGAACAAAATTTGGAGTTGGTATCTAGTAAAACATTACATTTAGAACAAACAGTTGAAGTAACATCTTTATTTTTTGATGCAAAGTTCATTAAATATTCTTCTAAGTTTCCTTTTGTTTTTCCGAAAGAAATCAGACTTTTTTTAATTCCAATTTCAATTTTGGTTTTCCACTTTTCTTCATTTAGATAAATGATAGTAAATACGTCTGTAAATTGTAGGGGCCCTAAACCATAAGGACGTTTGTTCCAGTCTATAATCGAAGATAAAGGTATCAAATATTTATGTTTTTGAAGTGTGCCCCATTCTACTAACAATCTATTATTATTTCCAAGTAGTAGGATCCCTCCCTTTGAACCGTGCCAACCACCGAAAACTAATGATTTTCTGTCGGTTGGAGTTCTTACGAAAACCAGCTGTTTTAATATTTCTTCAGTCATTAAAATCACCATTAAATTATAACAATATTTTTAACTAACAATAATTAAAAGTCTTCCGTAAGACAGGCTTTGCACATAAACTAGAATCTGCACCAAAAATTAAATGAAGAAGAAAGAGTTAAAAGATTTGAACTTGAAAGAAGTTCCATGAAAAAGCAAATGATAAGATCAATAGGGATATTTATTATCATTTTTTCTTTAGTAAATTATTTGCAAACTAATAATCTCCCATTATCTTTGATAATTGGAGCTTTAGGATTATTTTTATTGATTGCTGATTGAAATGGACGACCCAAGAAACATAAAGTTAAAAGCCGCGTTAATACCAATAGGGTTCGGTACAAGTATTGCTGTTTATGCAGGATACAGTCACGATTGGGCAGTGTGCTTTATAGGAGTACTCTTTTCTGGATTGGGGCTGATATTTTTACATTTTGAAGATATTAAATCATTTAAATTTTCAAGGGATGGATTAGAAGCACATAAAGTTGATAAAAAAAGAAAAAACTACGGAACTACGTAGAAAAAACAGAGATTGATTTAGTGCCTCAGGGCAGGATTCGAGACCTTATCTGAAGTCTGAGACAGAATGGCACTGTAGAGTAAACTTTATCAATCCAAACAGATATCACTATTAAAGGGTAATTGGTAGGCATGGATATTATGACGCACGCGATCAAAAAAGCTTATCTTCATGATAAAATTGAAAAATTAACTTCAGAACTTTTAATAGATAATGGTGAGGCCTTTTTAAAATTAGTTTATTCTAGTTTGTTCGATTCAGACATAGAAGATATTGACGAAGCAGATGTGATAGAAGGATCACAAGAGAAGCAGATTGATATTATTAAAATAATCGAAGAGGATGAAAACTTTACCACAGTTAACATTGTCCAATGTAAGTTCGAAGACGGATTTGGTTCCAATGCATTAATTTGTTTAAAAAATGGTCTTGATTGGATTTTTAACAAACCAAAAGACGAGTATGAGAAATTAGGAAACCCCAATTTAGTTAGAAAAATCAAAGAAATCAGAGAATTAAGGCAAAATCTCGGATTAAGTAACATGACGATTAACATCTATTTCATAACTGCAGGAGACACTGCAAGATTCTCATCGGAATTTAAACAAGAAATGGCAGCTTTTGATAACTATAAAACGTCAGGCTATCGTTCATTCAATACTTACATCTGGGGCGTTAACGAATTTGTTAATCATTTAAATAAAATTGAATCATCGGATAAAATTATTGATCAGAATATCCAGATAGTCTATGATGTTAATCAGCCGTCAGTTATAAAAACAAACAGCGGGGGATATACCGGAGTTATATGCTCAGTACGAGCAAGTGAGATAGTTAGATTAATTGAAGAGGATATTCAAGGAGTTATTTTCAATAAGAATATAAGAAAATACTTAGGAAGTCATAAAAAAATAAGTAGAACTATCTATGACGCTTGCTCGTCCGGAGATAGTAAACTTTTTTGGTTTTTGAATAATGGAATCACTATAGTATGTGATAAAGTAGATTTTGTTCCAGACCCGGATAAACCTCATGTAAAAGTTAAGAATTTACAAATAGTCAATGGCTGCCAGACTTCTATGACACTCAAACAAGCAAAATTAGATGATAAACTAATGGGCGAAACAACAATATTGGTAAGGATATATGCTACAGACAGAGATGACCCCAAATTTACGGATAAAATTACCATATCTACGAATAATCAAAATAAAATCGGAGCGAGAGATTTGAAAGCGAATGAACCAATTCAAATTGAACTTCAAAGACTCTTAAAGGAAAGATATGGGTATTATTATGAAAGAAAAATCAACGATTTCAAAGGTCAGAAAATAGATGTAAGAAAGAAAATCATTAATGAAAAAATTGCACAGGCATATCTTGCGGTTGGAAAGAAACTACCCAGTATCGCTAGATCTCATCCAGAATATACCTGGGCGAATGATGATTATTATGAGATGGTTTTTGCAGATTCTACACCAGCTCAATTATTGTTTTGTTACAAATTATATGAATATTGTAATGCAGTAAAAAAGAATAAAATGGAAGAGTATCAGGTTGACGAAAAATTATACAGTACGGTAGCGTATGGACTATTTCACATTGCCAGAGTAATGGGTTATTTGTATCTACGACAAGAACAATTACCGGCAGATACCAAGCTTGAGGAGCACATAAAACAGATTGAACAAAATCCGTCCATACTTAAGGAGTATTATGTGAGAGCGACTAAGCTCTTAAACACAATTTTAGAGGAAAACCAAAGTAGTTTCGTAAGCCCAACAAACTTCTATAAATCTAATGTAATTCACGAGAAAATAAACAGAAAACTAGCCTCAATTAAGTTTGATTAAGCAACAAACAGTTTTAATTCGTTTCATTCGTAATTCTTCGGTTTATCCCTCAAAAAAACATTCCGTCTCGCTCGTCCTCCTCCGTAAGTTATCACCCCACATCCCCCATTACTCCAGTTATTTCTAAGTAATAAACTTCTCACTCAGTCTTCCTTAGTAAAAATCTTCCCAGTCCAGTTCTCCTTAGCCCAGTCTTCCCTATTCAGAATCTTCTAGTACAGTCTTCCTAAGCAATAAACTTCCAAGTAACACAAAGAAAACCAAAAAACAACAAATAGATAAGTTTTTATATTTTAATGAACCAATAAACATGTAGTGCGTTAATCCCGCGAGTAGGTTTGCACAACGCCCGGTGCGTTGGACGAAATAGGCGGAGTAGCACTACTTCATACTTACTCTTTCTGTTTTGAAAGTATTATCGTCAGGTATAGTTATTTGAAATAAATGAGTGACATCAACTTCAAATAAATCAGATCTCTTTAACAATTTCGATCGGAATGCACCAGCAATTATGTCCGCAACCTGAATACCTCTTTCTTTCCCTGAGTTTTCAGTCCTTACTTCAATTCCCTTTTTTGTTCCAAAATGTTTCTGAAGTTCATGCCGTATTGAATCTTGAAACTCTTTTGAAAGTTTTTTATCCATTATAATTCTTAGGTTCGCATACTGCTCTACTTTTTCACGATTTATGCTAACTAACAGATTATGGATCATTGATTTTTGTATCTGAAATTCATATTGACCAGTTACCATTGGTTTGTAACATTTTTCAAGATCTAAAAAACAAATATAGAAATTTTTATATTTAGAATTTATAGTTTGAACTGCAATTTCCCGCTGTAATGGACTTAAATCATGGAACTTAACTTCTTTTGAATGAATTTCCTTCCCTTTTTTCTTGCACTTGTCCTTTATCTCAAAAATAAGCTCGTCTGCGAATGCCCTGTTTCCCATTAATGCAAATGCAACTATCAGGTATTTCTGACTGCTCTTCAAGTCAGATACTCCGGACTCATCTATAAAAATGAACATTGTACCAACCAGATAGATATATGCAAACAGATTATTAAATCGCCCTAGATGTACTTATTCATTTCATCCCCCCTCACCCTGTCTTCCTCAGTCCAGTCTTCATAAGTGCGGATCTTCTAAGTCCAGTCTTCCTAAGTAAAAAAACGTCTTAGTAACTAAGAAAATCAACAACTATTCCCAGCAAGCTTGTTGAAGTGCTTGCAATAACCCTCTCCGATCAAGCTCCATCTTATGTTTTCTGCAAGGACTTCGGATATCTTATTCTTCATTCTAGTGACATCTTCTGCTGCACGAACTCTTGCTATTCTCATCACATTATCCAAATCAGGAATATCTACTGGCATATACCTTACTAAGAAATAAGGATAACCATCATCATAACTTTTTACACCTGCAAGATGACTCTCATCAAGCTTTCCGTCTTTTGAAAAACGTTTCAGTATTTCCCAGTATAATGTAGTCCCGATCATAGGACTAGCCATTGGATTCACAGGAGAATTGAACTTTATCATGAGCCGATCATCATTAGAGATGATAGCTATATCTCTTGCAGATTCTATTGTTTCCAAAAACTCTTTTTGCGTAGTATGTGGATCAGTCAGAATCAAATCAAGATGCACATTAAGTCCAGAATATGCAAGGGCGAATATCACTTTCTTGGCTTCTTCTCCAGTGTATCTTCCTTTTTTTATTCTTTTCAGCATCTCATCAGAAAAGTTTTCAACTCCAAGTTCAACTGAAGTAATTCCTGCTCTACAAAGCTTTTGTATTATATTTCTATCAGGCTTCCTTGTACCTACTGGTCCGTTCTCAAGCAATTGATCTACGGAAAGGCACACGTAAATTCTTTCGGAAAAAAGCTTTGCCATCCGGTCCAATATCTGTTCCAACCTTGGCTTAGGGCCTCCGAATAATGGATCACGTATTGCAATCCTACCACGATAATATTCAAGCGCACGATTTATCGCTTCTATTGTTGCATCAACGCTGAATGGCCTATACTTAGCCACTCCGCAGAATGAACAGCTTCCGAAAGAACATCCTCTTCCTGTTAATATATGTCCTTTTGGAACGTTTGGTTCATATGGGAAAAATGAGAAATCCAAATCAATTTTCCCAAGAACATCTGCAGGAAGCGAAGGAACGGTATTGCTTCGTTCTGTAACTGTTAGTTGCCCATTTCTAATCCCGACAAGACCATCAACTTCAAGAAGCGTCCCTTTTTCTATCCTGTCTTCCATTAACTGCCTTAATGTGAATTCCGCATCTCCTCTCAATAAAATATCAAATGATCCTTTGCCATAAAGAAGGGTTGATACTGGCAGAAGTGTTGGCATCGGACCGCCCACTATAACGAAAATATCCGGATTCGCTTTCTTAAGTAATTTTGCGACGGATACCGACTCAAAAAAGTTATGCTCGTATACGCTCAGTCCAACCGCGAAGGGTTCGTGTTTTCTCAATAATTCTGCTACGTGCTATTTTCCTTTGTCTGCATCAATAAAATCTATCGCGACATCAGTATGCTTTGCTTCAGGAAGGCCGAGTTTCTTCTGCTCTTTGAACATTGAGGCCAACTGAATCAGCGTTAATGGTGGTGCCATGCTGCGACCTTTTCCAGTTTGGCCGGTTACGTCGTTTAGAAGCAATAGTTTCTGAGCTTTTTGAGTACTCATCGGGTATTTCACCATTTTTAGTTTCGGAACAGTAAAAAATATTAGTATTCATAAGAGTTTATAAATTATAACATTCAAGAAGTAGAAAGCCTGGAATTTAAACTAGCTCCAAAAGATAAAAAAGAAAGAAAAAGATTCAAAGAGATATAGCGCTATACCTTCTCACCCTAGATATAAGGTCCAGCAGAATATACTAATCAGATAAGTGTAGACTAAGGACTGTGATGATTATAGGATACGAATTCAAAGGCTTTTATGTAAATTATGCAGGACAATAGATGAGCCGTTCATTGGCATAGATCTAAAACTTCCTAAGTACAAACAGCGTATGCCACTCTGGAACAAGGGGCTGATCTAAACCAAGTTGTTTTGTTACAAACACCTCAGTGCCCATTTCCCTGAAGAATAAGTTCCATGCGCCTGGAGTCATGAAATTCCAGGGAACTGAAATTCTCGGGTCGTTGAACACGTTGTTATAAAGCCAGTCTGCAACCCTGTTAAACGCCTTATGCATTCCGTTGAAATAAACAGATTCAATTACTGTAATTATTCCTCCTTCTTTACAAACACGGACTGCTTCTTTAAACGCAGTTATCGGATCTACTGCATGATGAAGAACAGTTGCAAGGTTCACAACATCAAAAGTATTATCAGCAAAAGGAAGGGTTTTTCCATCAAACTGGATAAAAGGCAATTCCGTTTTATTATAATCAACAACGTCTGTAAGAGTAACTACTACGCCTTGTTTCCTTGTTAATATCTCTGCTACTTCTCCGCTTCCGCAACCCATATCTAAAACACTGCTTTTTCTTGGAATGTACGGGGCAAGCTGGCCTGCTATTTTTTCAGCGCGTCCTCTTAATCCTCTGGCCAAAGCACTGCCAACAGTACGGCCAACTGAACGATGAAGATAACTTGAAAATGCGATCATCTCTTCTCTTGCTGTGAATGGCTTTTCAGTTTTAAGCATTGCAACTCTTTCTTTGAAAACCTGTAATGCTCTTTGGTCATCAGTTAACATTAATTTTTTGAATATCATAGTCTCACTTGTATTGTTATAATTAATGTACGATATGTATATAAAGGCACTGGAAAGCACCCCTGATTTTGTTTATATACCTGCAACAACAGATATAAACGCAGAACAAGAGGCTTTTGACATGAAAAACATGGATTACGATCCGGATGCAGATGCGATATCCATCAGATTGCACCATGCAAAAAGCGTAATTACTTCGGAAATAACAAAACACATACTTATAGACCTGACCGGAGATAGAAAAGCAGTCGGCCTGGAGATTTTAGATGCAAGCGAAGAGATCTCAAAAATATTCGGAAGATCCATAAGCAAAGAAGAAATAAAGAAAATACTGTGCAGTTTCACTCATGAAAAAAACAATGAATTCAGAATTCAATTCAACAATCCAATAAAAAAAGAACAGGCGACACTACTTATACTGATATATAAAAGCCAGATAATCGGCTGATGGAAAGATAAGCTGGATCCTCAGCTCTCTTCTATCGGAGACTTCGCTGCGAATGCGTTCTTCAGCGGAGTCTTGAGGTTTGAATGGAGATACAACGCCGACAATAATTTTATCTCGGTCTTGTCCTTCAAGATATCATCGATCTTGTCAACGTATTTCTTGAATTCCTTTGAACCTTCTGATAATTCTATTCCGCCGATCTCAAGCTTGTTGCTGAGGGAATCCTTTTTCGTGAGAAGATCTTTTTTTATCGCATCATCTGTTTCCTTGTCGATATAATCCTTAATGAGATTGATCAGAGCCTGTCCGAATGATGCGTTAGATGCTGCAAGAGCAGCTGTTGCCCGAGTATCATTTGATCTGTCTGCAAGTATTGCTGCGGATAAGACTGCGGCAGTTGTAAAACCGACTTCTAATGCTATCCTGAAGAACTGGTTGAGTACTGCTTGATCAGTTACTCCATTCATTGATTCATTGAGGAAACGGTTTTCGTTGTAACCTGCTTTCTCGTATGCGTATTTGTTGGCTTGATAGTTTTTGAGGCCTTTTTCAGCAGTAGCGAAGTCTCCATTTCTTAAGGCAGTGTTTATTTTTTCAGCATCTTTTCTTGCTTTCTCAAAAGCATCTTGAACTTTTTGATCTTCCGGGTTTTTTAGTATGCCGACCATAGATATATTACTTAAAAAAAGAATTAAAAACTATGCTAAAACTACTTTAGAAGATACATCCCAAAACCAGTAAGTGCTTCACCCGTAGAAGAAGAAAATGATGCTGCACCCATAAGAGTATTACGAGATATATTTCCCTCGAAATTAACCGCTACGACAAAAATTTGAAGATATTCCCCTTCTTTTGGGTCTGTTCCTGTTTCTGCTCCAATTCTAAGGGTTTCAAGAGGCATTCCATCTAATTTTAATTTCAATTTTTTAAGTCGTGAAAGATCTAAAGAAACACGATGTTCTCCATTTGCATCTAAAATATTAATTCTATCTCCTTTAATAGAATAGGTATACAAATGCTCGGTTTTCTCAACTAATCCCTTAATCTCATCCGCAGAAACAGTTTGTAGTTTTGCGATTTCAGCATCCATCTCCCTAACAGTAACTACTAACCTCTTCTTCCCGTACTCTACTAAGTAGTCTCCCGGAACTTTGGCTATGAAACCATTCTGCAAATTATCAATCGAAACCTTGAACGTATTTCCGTTCGGATCTGTGACTTCTACCTTGCTTCCCTTTGCTAAATCTCCCCTTGAATCAACAAGTGAGACCAGCACTGCATCACCAACGAAAACATTTGTAGAATTCACTGAAAGAGTATAACTGGATAGATTGGATGCTTGTTTATCTCCAGGAGTTTCAGCCTTTGTTCCTGTATTCACTGCTGCTGAAGCAAGTTGAATCGGTTTTTCAGGGCCTTCGTTAGTGAATGCTTTGGAACCCATTGTTAAAAATGCGGTTAACCCAAGTGCTCCGAGTTTAAGGAAATCTCTTCTTGAAAGTTCTCTAGAAGTTGGTCTGTCTGATTCAGAAGTAGGACCACTACCCTTTCCCCGCAACACTGTCATAACTATTATTTATAGGACGGTAAGGCATATAATCCTTTGCTTTGTGTGGTAGAAAGAGAAAAGAGAGGAATAACTACTTGTGCTTTCCTCCATCACTTTCAGCATCCAATTGGCTAAAGAAAACGTCCATCTCTGCAACACGGATGGCTGCTATCTCTTTCGCGGTTTTCGTGATCAGCTTCGAAGGCAGGCTAACCCTAAAATTCTCAAGAAGTTTATGGGCTTCGTCCATATCCTTGGCCCAATCATCTATCCCTATTATTGAATAAATCCGGCTTATGCCGATCGCTCCAAGAAAATCAAGCACATCCGCATCATGCAAAACAACGGCTTCGTTAGAGCTGATATCTGGAGTAGCATCGAACATATGTCCGGATATTGCACAGACGATTTTCTTTATTTTCTCTTCCTCCAAGCCATATTCCTTCAGTTGACGCTCGGCGAATTCGGCTGAACTGTCGGAATGGTTTTTATTCTCCTTTCTGAATGCAGGATACGCTCCGAAATCATGAAGTATAGCTGCGATATACAATACGTCTAAGTCTATCTTCATCCCTTCTTTTTCAGCTATACGCATGGCAAGTTCTTTCACCCGAATGCAGTGGTTTAGCCCCCATGCTGGATGAATCGCATGCGTTTTAGCCAATTCATCGATTTTATCGATTATTTTATCCATGTTCATGATTATCCGTCCAGATATTAATATGTTGCAATTCCCTCACGAGCAACCAATAATCGCGATTCTGGAATGTCGGCGGTTTCTATACAGATATTTCCCTTGAAAAGTTTCAGTGTTACCGAACCAGAGACTTTTTTTTGCATCTCCCACCCTCTTTGTGCCATATTTCGTACGGAAGGATAAAACCAATTTCCTGCATACACCTGCTCACCCCATTCTTTATCCAAGCGTTCCTTTTCGTCTCTTTCTTGTTTAGTCAAAACACAAGATTCGATCAATTTATGCGCCGCAGTTATGATCATTGCAGAAGGGGCTTCATAATAGTCCCGTATCTTTTCTGAAAATAGGGGGATAGTATCTTCAATTACCATTACCCTACCTACCCCGTGTTCCGCACCTAAAAATAGTACTTTTTCAATCATTTTATGCAAACAAGTCTTGATGCCATTTATTGAAATTAGCGTACCCCTGGAGAAAACCAAAGTGAGATAATCTGCATTATTTGGGGTGTCCTCAATTGGCTTTGTCCAGGAGAATATCGCCTTGTCATCGATTTTTACTTTAAGATCGTTAAGATTCAGACCTTCGACCGCTCGATTCCAGATGTTTTCATCTGTCGCAAAACTATCCTGAGAGACGGCCTCAATGCCATATCCTTTAAGAAGTCTAATTTTGGTTTGTCTGTCTAAAGGAGAACCAATAGATAACGGACCATATCCTAATATTTCGTGAGTAGATGCAAGCTGTTCAATTCTAACTCTTGTATTCTGTCTACGCACGCAACCGTGGACGACATATCTGAACGTCGCATCAGCTCTCTTTAGCACATCTACGGCAGCCATTACAACGAATGCCCTACCCATCGGTGTCCCAAGAGGATACCCTTGATAATTTGCATTCATTACGATTGCTTCCGAAAGATAATTATCAGCAAAATATCCGTGTCCATCTATAATTGCTAGATCCATCCCCAAAACTTTGGCTCGATCTATTGCAGTTCTCAAATCCTGCTTACCGATAGAAAGGTTGGCCATCAATAACAATATTTCTACCTTCAATTCCTTTGCTGCAAGAATACTAGCTAACGTAGAATCAACCCCTCCAGAATAAAGAGAAATTGCTCCATATTTCTTATCAGGTACGTACGTGCTCTTTGGATTGAGAGCCGTTTCATACAACGTATTCGCAGAAAATTGTCCTCTCGGATTCATTGTATTATCCTTTTTAACATGTTCAAACATAATAATCACAAATAGATTGTAACTGACACAGTATAAATAAATTGTGGTACTTTTAGTGTGAAAAAGTCACAAAAAACCACAGTTTTTACCATAAAAACTGTGTAATTCACACAGTCCCATCTCGGAAGACCGTGCAACAACTACTCTTTCTTAAGTAACTTAAGGAGCACTACGACAGTAAGGATAAGGACACTTAACTCAATAAGTCCGCCTAAAGCAAGAAGATAAGAGTAGCAGATAGCTAAAGGATTGACCAGGTTATACCCTCCGCAGAGCACATACTGGATTATCTCGTAAGATATTATTAATACAGGATACCACCAGAAAATCTTGCGTTTTGTCCGTTTCTCAAGAAGCCATGCAAAGGCTGAAAACAATAATACAGTGAGAACGATGCTTCCTATGACTGGTTCCCAGCTTCTTCCATCCATGGCAGTAAGGGTAGGACAAACAGACATGCCTACGTTGAAGCAGTCGGAATAATCAACTATAGTAACAGAAGGAGCATTGCCTGTGCTGACCAATACGGCCAATACCTGATACACGACATAGCCTGTTTCATGGATTATATGGTAGACCAGCCATACGCCTATCGCAAGAGGAAGGGCAAGCAGGGCGGCTAACACAAGAGAGTGCAAACGTCTGTCTTTCCAGTATGATTGTTCCGGATCCATCACTCTAGGTTTCTTTCATAAGTTCTTAAACGGTTTGCATCCATAACATTTAAAAATTGTTAGTTACCCAATAGGTAACTATGTATAGAGAGATTCCGCAATATTGTTTGAAAGCGTATGCATTGTTCTACACCAGATTCGGCACATCCAGGCAGTTTGAACAGTCTGAATTGGACTGGGTCGTCTCTCAACCGATGAAAAAGAAGATATTCTCTATTTTGTTGAATTCGAACTGGATAAGGAAAAAATCAAGAAACAGCTACTTGTGCAATAAGCCGTCTGAGATTTTCACCCATTTGTTGGAATTCAGGGTTCCGGAGATCATGAAAATATCAAAACGGGAATACAGCTTCACAGGATTGTCTGCGATAGAGATCTGGAGCGACTACTCTTATATCCAAAGAGACATGAAACGTTCCCCTTATTTCATAAAAATATTGAAAAAAGACATTAAATACTGGAAAGGATTCTTTGCGAAAGAAGGGACACCTGCGTATGAAAAGCAGGGAACGAATATTGGTGAATTCATCATAATGATCCCGGTGGACAGGATAGTCTACTGGAATAAGCAGGGATTGCGTGTGGACCCATTAGACGAAACGATGAACGAAGCAGGACAAAACGAATTATACGCATACGCGTATAATTATATGAGGGAAAAATATGGACAGGCTGCAACTGCGTGAGGCGGAGATATTCCGCACATTGGATAATTTGAAGGGCATAGAATTCGTGCTGATTGGAGGATATGCTGTAAATTCTTATGCCCTGCCGAGATTTTCTGTTGATTGCGACATAGTGATAAGGAAAGAGGATACGGAAAAAATCAAGGGGATCCTTTCAAAGTCAGGGTATTGCCTGGCAAAAAACCACGAAGAGGTCCGATATGAAGGAAAATTCCTGAGGATGGAAAAAATCCTGGATGAAGGATTTGTTGCAAGCATAGATATCCTGGTGGATGAAGTCCATGATAGGCAAAGTAAGGCACGCTTCAGTGCAGACTGGATCTTCAAAAACTCCAAGAAAAGGACTATAATCGGGAAAACGATAATCATGAAGATAGAAGCGAAGATAATCGATGCTGATGCTTTATTCGTCATGAAATTCGCGAGCGCAAGGAATACAGACATACGGGACGTGTTCATGATGGCTGACAAACTTCAGGATTTCAATGAGATAATGAAAGAAATAGAAGAAAGAAAGATATCCAACCAATCCAAGAAAATCTGGCAGACCTTAGAAGAAAAACAGTTCAAGGATAATCTTCAGGGAGTATATGGATACCTAGATGAAAGCGTTTTCAACAAACATATGGCTCGGATTAAAAGTATAATTTCCACGAAATCATAAACTCATATAAGTTAAGCATATACCACATATTTAAAAGCATAACCACTCAAAAAAATATTCAATGACAATTCTGAAAAGAATAGCGAATAGCACGAGTGCACGGATAGCCGCAACATCATTATTCCTTACTTTGAATACTGCTCCGCTCATTAGCCATGCGAAAGAAGATCCATGTGCAACCGGATGGGAAGACAGCCCAACAGTACATAACTGGAAAATGGCAGAGATAACCGCAAGAGGATTAGTACGTTATCTTGAGGAACAGAAAGAGAAAAGAAAACGAGAAGGAAAAAGCACTGATGAAAAAACATTCGGAGTATTCGCAAGGAAAGGAGAGGAATGCGATAATGGGACGATAATGCTCAAAGCGATACTGCAGTTCATAGCTGATCAGTACAGATCAGATTACATAATGGCTGATGAAAATCTAGAATCCCGTCTTTTCAAGTTATATTCGTTATTGATCTCAAAAGGATATCTGGGAATAGAATATTATGAACCGAAACAAGGAAAAAATACTGAACGTCTCACACTTGCTACGGCAAGAGAGTTATTAAAATTCATAGAGAACAGAGGCAAACCAAACAGGCAGGAATATGACCTTGAAGAAACCAAAAAGATAATCAAAGAATACGAAAATAAACCAAAGATAAAGATAGCTAAACCTCAGAAAAAGGAAAGGCCTGACAGCTCAGGATACCAATTATACATGCCAAGATTCTATTTGGTTCCAATGGGATATGCAAGAACAGCTTCATTGACAGTGGATGGGATCATCCAGCTGAAGAAAAATAGCATAATGGAAACAGAAAACAGCATTTCATTGCAGATAGAAGCATTACGGAACTGGAGCATAGGCGCTTTCTACGGGATAGGTTCAAACAGCTCCGGAGAGATTATAAGATTGACAAAAACTGCAAGAAATATCGGCATTCTCACAGATGTACAAGTCACTAACTGGCTACTCATAAGGGCATTTGCGATGCATTCTACAAATCAGGAAAGCGAGAGTAATGGAAATGAGATCATTGAAACTGAAAGCACGAGAATAGATGGTGGGGGAGAGATACAGTTAGACTTGGGACATGTACGTGCAGGAGTATCAGCTTCAAGCGATAAGATTTTCAGGGGAATGATTCATCTGGATTACCCGATAGGAAAACTAGGGAATGCGGAAATGAAAGTAGAAGCAGAATGGAAAGAAAATGAATTCGCTGATGGAACAGAGATAAAGAAGACGGGAATGATAGGATTCTCGACAACTGCAAGGATTCCTTTGAACATATTTTTCATCCAAGGATCGTATTTTAACGATCCGTTGGGAAATGAATTTTCAGGGACTCCGCATGGCTGGAACGTAATTGGTGGGATGAATGGGGGCGGATTCTCAGGGGGAGTGGGTTATATGTCCGACCCTGTGTTCGGCAACGCATTACTTCTTGACATATTATTCACTGCAAGAGAAGAAAGTTCTGTATTTATAGAAGGGAGAAAAAGCGCTTTTGAGAGGACGTTGATCATCCACGGGAAAAAATAGTTATCTCACGTCTGCATCTGCCAGCATACTTATTCTTTTGAAGAAAGCAGTATTGACATCTTCTTCAGATACAAATATGACAAGTTTCAAACCAGATGCCTTGATTTTGTTTATCATGTGGCTTAACAAACGCTCGATTTCATTTGGCTTTCTGTAAACGAGTACTGTTGAAATATTATCGAATATCACGACTTCAAAACCGTTTTTCAATACCTTTGAGAATTCTATGCTTATCTCAGTCAGTGCACCTGGAGAGGATACAAAAGCGCATTCTTTGCATAATTTAGGGCCTATGACCAATTTAGTCACACAGTCTATGACAAAAAAATCTCCGAAATCTAACTCGTGTTTCGAAACTGCCTCCAAGATAACATCGCACCCATTAGTGGTGGAAATAACGCAGACCTTTTTACTCCTGAATTCCTTAAGAGTATTTACAAGTAGACTGTCAGGCTGGGAAGGATGCTTCACTAGTAACACTGAATCGGTCTTAAGCAGTATCAACTCATCAGCAAGCATTGTTATCGCATCGCCAGCGCATTCTTTATGCGTTTTATCAAATCTTTGTTGTCAAACGGCTTCTCTATATAATCGACCATATTACTGGTCATTATATTCTTTGTCTGGTCAGCAAAGCGGACAACCGTCAGGAATATTATCGGGGTTTTATCCTTTCTTTTCTCAAGCTCTGTAGTTATCTCATAAGTGGTCAAGCCAGGCATAATAATATCCAGCAATATCAGATCTGGTTTTACCTTAGGCAGCTTCTTCAGGAGCTCTGCCCCATTCTTAGCTATTTCAACCTCGAAATCATAGTCATTCAATAAAGAGCTTACTGCGTCGCGGATATCTTTTTCATCATCGACAACAATGATTTTTTTCTTGCTCTGCATGTGAATCTAACTCCTATGTAAAATATAAACATTTCTATCTGTAAGGCAATAAGAAAAATATAGTGGTTCCTTTATTCAATTTGCTTGTTACCCATATTTTTCCACCGTGAAGTTCAACTATTGTTTTAACTATAGATAAACCAAGGCCCGTGCCTTCATATTGAAGAACTGCAGATCTGTTAGACCTGAAAAATGGGGTGAAGATGTTTTCGATCTCTCTTTTGGTTATGCCTATCCCTTTGTCCTTAACAGAAACGATCACTCCGTCTTTTGTACTTTCTACACCTATCCAAACATCTCCTTTTCCATATTTTGAAGCATTATCTATGAGATTCACGAAAATCTCAATAACACGATCCCTATCGATATTGAGTTTTGGCAATTTTTCAGGAGCATAGTGAATTTTGCAGTTCCTGTGAGATAACGTTGTTTCTAAGTCTAGTAGGGCATGATTAATGACCTCGTTGAGATCTGTGGGTTTTTTCACGATATCAAGTCTTTTAGTTTGGATACGATTCACCTCAAGGATATCCTGTATGAGCCTATCGAGCCTTACTGTATTCCTCAGTATAACCTCCAATGCCCTAGTCCGTTCTGTTTTTCCCATATCCTGCTCAAGCATCCTCTGTGTTTGAGACTTTATTGGCGTAAGCGGACTCCTGAGTTCATGTGAAACAGAAGAGATGAAATTAGATTTCAGCTGCTCTATTTCCTTGTTCTTTGTGATGTCCTCTGCGATGACTATAAGATATTGGACCTGTCCGTCCTTGCTCAGAATAGGTATCTTCCTCATCTTCAGCACAATGGATTTATATCCCAAAGTGAAATCCAGCGAAGGGATCTCTATTGGAGATTTCGTCTTTAATACCTCTGCATCTTTTCTGGACAGTAGTTCAGAAACGTTGGATGAGAAGATTTCTGAAGAGGATTTGCCAACGATATCCGCTTCCTTGACTCTGAATAGCCTTTCTGCGGCAGCATTCATGAACCGGAATTCTAAGGTCTTCGCATCCCTTACATATACCGCATCAGGGATATTTGAGAGGACTTGCTCAAGGAATTTCTCTGAATCAGCAAGCTTTTGTTCAATTATCTTCTCTGAAGTTATATCCCTCACTGTCGCCTGCAGATATTTTTTATTATTGATAACCAGCCTGCTCAACAGCACTGTGGCAGAGAACACCTCCCCATCCAACCGCTTGTGGGTCCATTCGAAGAAATTCGATCCTTTTTTCATGGCAAGTTTTATCATTTCTCTAGCTTTTTCTTTTGAAAGACGTCCATCCGGCTGATATTTCGGAGATATCTCCCACGGAGTGCATGCAATGAATCTTTTTTCGCTTTTTGCATTGAAAAGATGCACTGTTGCAAGGTTACAGGAGGTGAAGTTCCAGTTTGGGGGTTCAAGAGTCATTATCGCATCTTTTGAAGACTCGAAAAGCGAGCGATATCTTTCGGACTCCGTATGCAATGCTTCCTCCATCTTTTTCCTTTTTGTGATGTCCTCTGAGATTCCAAGCAGATATGCAGGTCTTCCATTTTCATCAAGTATCGGTATCTTCTTGGTGTGCAGATAGCGTTTCCCATTCTTAGTATCTATCGGCTCTTCAGGTATGTCAAATAGTTTCTTGCTCTTCAAAACCGCACGGTCTTTTCCTGTGAAGAAATCTGCCTGTGACTTAGGAAAGAAATCATAATCATTCTTTCCGATCATTGTTTTTCTAGATATACCCAAAAGTTTTTCCCCGGCTTTATTGAACCTTTCAAAACGCAGTTCCTTTGCATCCTTCACGAAAATCATGTTTGGGAGGTTCTCCACTATAGAGTTGAGGAATTTGGTCTGTTTTGAAAGAGCGGAAGTCTTTTCTCCGACAATTGTTTCAAGGTGTTCCTGATATTCCCTTAATTTATTCTCTGATGTTTTCTTTTTAGTGATATTCAGTATCGAGACAAAAACCCTTGACCAAGAATCGCTGTGCTCTTTCGGCATGGTTATTCTTATCTCGACATTGATTATGGTTCCATCCAACTTTTTTAGGCGCGTTTCGGCAGAGAAGACATAATCATGACCTATGAAAGAAAACAGTTCTCTCCTGAATATTTCCGCTGATTCTGGAAGGAATACTTCTCCTATCCCCCTGAAAAAAACATCTTTGGTTTTGGCATTGAACATGGCAAGAGTGGCAGGGTTGACATCAAGAACTTTTACCATGGATGAAAGCTTCGACAGCTCATCCGGATGCTGGTCGAAATATTTGTTTAAATCGCGGATCCCTTTGGATTTCAGAGTATCCAGACGTCGTTTTATCTCAGAGAAATCCTCTTCCCAAAGTGAGATCGGGGAGTGCTCAAAAATCGCTCTGTGCTTGATCTCACTCTCGGCTATTCTTTGCTCTGCTTTTGTCTTTTCGGTGACATCACGGACGATGCCCATTATCCCTATGATCTTGCCTTCCTTGGAATAAACCGGGCTCTGAGAAGTGTAAAGATAACATTCCTTTCCCCCTATCCTTGTCTTATATGTCTGACTTACCTTTTTCCCGCATAAGCAAGCGTCATCGACAATATTGACGAGTTCCGCATCCTTCTTGCTGAATACCTGCTCGGGGGTTTTGCCGATGATCTTACTGGCTGGCAGGCCCATCATCTTCTCTGCGGCAGGATTGACGAACGTATACCTCCCATCCTTGTCTTTGGCGAAGATAGCATCTTGGGAATTCTCGGTGATATTTCTGATGAGATACAGGTTTTCTTCCAGCTCTTTCTCCGCAATATTCCTTTCTGTCATATCCTGCCCAGAACTAAGAGTGCCTACGATTTCTCCATCTCTATTCCGAATCAATGCATTGTGCCAGAATATCTGCCTCTCCTTGCCGCTCTTGGTGGAAATCGGATTCTCATAGAATTCAACCGGCTTGAGGTTTCCGGAGATTATCTTCTTGAACGTTGAGTAGACGCGGGAATATTGGTTTTTTGGTATGAAAAACCTGAACCAGTTCTTTCCTATAAGCTCGTCTCTTGAATATCCGAGGGTATCGCACCCGAATTTATTTATGAAAAGTATGTTTCCGTTATTGTCCAAGGCAACAAGGATTACTCCTGCCAAATTTATGTACTGATTTAAATTTTCAGCCAAAAGTTCCACAAATATGACTTCATTAGTGAGATTTATAACATTTTCTGAGATTCATCCATAAATGAAAACCTTTGCCCAGATTGAATTATTGGAATAACCTGCGGCTATGTCCGTAACCAATATCCTGTATCTGTGCTTGTCAGGTGCGGTCCAGTAATAGTCTTTTCCTTTGCATGCCAACCCTTGATGAAGCAGATTCTCTAATTTGCTGTCGAATATCCGTATCGAAGCGCAATTTTCGGAACCTACAATAGTTACATCGTCAAGCATAAGGATATATTTCCCGAATTGCAATGCATCAGCTTCTTTTTCGTTTTCTGTAGTGTTTTCTGTCACATTTGTTGAATTGGTGACTGTTGTCGAAAGATTGTAATCGGTTATCTTGGATAGGTTATCCTCGGTTGGAGTTGTCTCGACGGGAACAACAGTTTCCGATGTGTTTGTTTGCACAGGTTTGCCTGTGATCTGCTCATTAGTGCTTATAGGGGCTTCCTTGCTCGCGCACCCAAAAAGGAATAGTGCGACAAGTAACATAGAAATGATAATGAATCTGTTTCTCATGCTCATACTCTTGCAGGCAAGGTAAATAAACATTGCTTAGGAAAACCAATCATGAAAACAGGGATGATTGTTGCGAGAACGTTCAACATAGAAGAAGCGAAGCTTATCGCTGATAAGTATGAAGCCCAAGGATATGAAACAGAGATAATAGAGAAGAAACAGGGATATATGAGCATCTACGAAGTGTATGCCTCAAAAGAGAAAGAAGGATTTTTCGCTAGGGGCCTGAAGACGGATTAGTTTTTTCTCTTTTTTGCGATTCTTTTGAATTCCTTAAATTGCTCTTTGATTTCAGTTATAAGGAAAAGCACGAATGGCTTGAACTTTCCAAAGTGTCCTTTTTCTTGGGTTTCAAAATATTCGCTTCTCTTAGAGAATGGAATGTCGACAAAAGGAAAACCGTTGGATTGGAGTATGTAATTCAACAGAAGCCGGGCCATTCTTCCGTTTCCATCTGCAAATGGATGGATGGTAACGAATCGAACGTGGAATTTAGCCGCTAATTCCACTGGATGAATCTTGCCTTTGTTTTCTTTATACCATGATAACAGATCTAAAATTAAATTTGGTACTGATTTCCAATGAGGAAACTGATAGTTAGAACCTCGGATGTAAACGTCAACCGGACGCCAGGTTCCAGCATATTTTTCATAATCTGGAATTGATCTTAAGAGTAATAAGTGAAATCGCAAAATGACTCGCTCATCTAATTCAGCATTTTTTTCAAGAAGTTCATCGTAAAGCTCCAAACAGCGTTCCATGTTCAAAACTTCAAGTTCCTCTGCATCTTTGATTTCATAATTACTGCGAAGCTCAAGGATTTTTTTTGTCTGATCAAAAGTTAGTCTGCTGCCTTCTATTGCATTTGTATTGGTGATGAATGTTTGCCTGGCACGCTTCATATGTTTTTCTCTATTTGCTTTGTCGAAACCATTGAGCAATTTAGAGAACGTGAATTTTATGCGTTCCAAAAGAAGTGCGGTTCTCTTGCCTATGAATTCTGTTTTAGACCCAACCAGGTTAGATAAAACGTACTCGTTTAGTAAAATTGCGAGTTTCTTCTTATATTTTTTAAGCAAAGTCGCAGATGGTTTCTTTCTGCCAATATATACTGAAAACGTTTTCCAATGACCGTCACCTAAACGCAAGTTCCGGTCTAAATAATAGTAAAAAATTCCATTCACAAGCCTTTTTTTTATCCCCATGGCATCAACAAAGTTATACCCACAAAATATTTAAATACTGTGGGGGTTAATAGTTATACCCCACAGAAAATAAAAATAACGTGGGGTATAAGTGGATAACGGATTAGCTCTCTCTTTTTTCAAAGAAAAAACCTGTCAGCGGCTTTTGGATTCCTCGCCCTACGTGCTGGCAGAGCGCGTTTATTCTTTCTTGTAGCACTGGATCGTATGGATATTTTTCAGAGAATACATCAAATTCAGGGTTATGGGCCCATCCCATCTTTTCGTAGAACCCGTGAGCCAATGGGGCAACATACACGTACTGGCGCAGGTATCCTTCCTTCCATATCTCTTCCATACTTGCATCGTGAAGCCTCTTCCCCACACCAAAACCCTGGAATTCTGGGGTAACTAAAACCCACCTGATTTTTGCAAAGTCTAATCTACCTTCCATGCTTCCAGGCGCATAACCGAACGTGCCGACGATTCTTCCGTCGATTTGTGCGAGCAATAATTTTACTCGCTCGTCCTTGAATTCTTTGATTATGACTTTTGGGTCCATAGACCAGTTCATCCAATCTCTGACCAATTCGTCCGGATAGACTCCGCCATTTGACTTCGCGTATGGGGCAAAGGCAGACCTGAAGATTTCTCCAACACGCGGAGCATGTTCTTCTTTGAAACGGATTAATTTTACTGTCATTTATGTTCACCTGTTGATTCGTCAGCATATGATACCCAAGACCACTATTTAAACTTTATTCCATTAAAACTGCATAAACATTCAAAAATAGCTCAATTTTAAATACCTTTTGGAATAAGTATTCAACAATAACATATGGTGATAAGATGAAAGATGATAAACCACCTGAAATTGATGAAAAAGATAATGAAATCCTGCGGGTTCTGAAACAGAACTCCCAGCTATCCATCCAAAAAATATCCAAGAGGACAGGGATTCCGGTAGCAACCGTGCATAACCGGATAAAGAAGCTGAAGGAGAACGGAGTTATTTCAGGATATACTATACGGATAAACCCTGCGAAGCTTGGAAGGAAGATGACTGCATATGTGCTAGTGAAAGCTACGCAACGGGCTGACCAATCAGTCCTATTACGGGAGATTGCATCCTATGAGAATGTGGAGGAAGGATCGATGGTGACAGGAGAATTTGATTTGCTGTTCAAATTGAAAGTGAAGGATATGGATGACCTGAATAAGTTCGTAATAAAGTATGTGAGACTGCTTCCTAACGTTGCTGAAACCAGAACTATGATATCCTATGAAGATGTTGTGAAATGACTTCACAAAGATTTCACTAATTCCTCTGCAACAGTCAGTGGATCCCCAATGATTTTTTCCGGTACACTCGGGAGTCGCTCTGATAGAAGATACCTAATCCATTCAATCGTCTCAAACCTTTTTCTAGCAATTCTAGAGTCAGTAAGATCATGATTGCTTTCGAAATCCTTTATTTTCCTGAATAAATCAGAATACGCATTATGCCCATTCCCAACTAATCTAGGAATCTCTGCAAAATTGCATACCTCCAATGCAGATCTCAAATCATGAGACAGTTTCTGTCCGTCCGGAGTATCTGCCTTGTTGATTGCGAATATATCCGCGATTTCTATGATGCCCCCTTTCATGAACTGGATGCTATCTCCGCAACCAGGAGACAGTATCAACACTACTAAATCAACCAATTTTTTTATGTCAAGGCTTGTTTGCCCTGCACCAACGCTCTCAACAAAGATTACATCAAAACCTGAATTTGAAACAAGTTTCAAGATCCCATACATATTCACTAATGGGGCTAATCCCCCCATTCCTCCTCTGGATGCGATACTTCGAATAAACACATTTTCATCATCCGCAAAGTGATTCATTCTTATTCTATCTCCGAGAAAAGCACCTCCGGATAAGCTGGTTGGATCAACTGCCAAAACCACTATCGATTTACCAATAGAACGATAATTTCTTATCAAACCGTTTATCGCAGTGCTTTTTCCAGCGCCTTGGGGTCCAGTAATTCCGATAACTAATGGGGATTTATCAGATAAAGGTTCAAAAGATTTCAATATTTCCCTGACGGAACCAGGATTGTTCTCTACTTTAGTCACTAGCTTTCCTAGTTCGCGTTTAGTCAAAAACCCCATAAATAGGATTTAGATACATTAAAAATTTAACTGCGTCGTTTATCATTTTCTTGCGGTCTCCTGCAAGTTCGGGGAGATCATCAAGAGAAAACCAATGGGCTTCCGATGCATCGCTTCCACGATTCAATTCGCCAGATATAAGTTTGCAATGATAAAGCGCAACGATCACTTTGCGGGGATCCCGATCCGGATTGCTGTACAAACGTATCAGGCATTCTGGAACAACATTCAAACCAGTTTCTTCAAAAACTTCTCTGATGATACATTGCTCTGCATCTTCATTCATCTCAATCATTCCGCCAGGCAAAGACCATTTCCCCTTGAATGGTTCCTCTCCCCGTTTGATTAGTAGGACCTTATTGTTTTCGAATACAAAGGCATTACATCCAAAAGGGCGCATATGTTACCTCTCATGCAACTAACTGCCTTGAATGAACAAGCGACCGTTTTGTAGTGCCGCCATTTTCATATGTGCACTTATGAGTAGAATTGCTTTTAAGAAATGCGTTAAACACTAAATCGAACCTGCGTTGATGCTTTCGCATCAGGGAAGACAACAGGTGAGATTTATCCTTCTCAGTCTTTCTTTCATTTTCTTTGACTGAAAAAACGGATTCCTTCATGAACTCCCATTCAATCCGCTTCAATTTGAGATATGTACGAAGAACGTCTTCTTCGTGTCCCCCTCCGAACGTAATGAATTCCATCAGCAGATCCTTGAAAAAAGCCATCTTCCTGAAAGCGTCTACTCCTTCTGATTCGTTCCATTTCGCTGCATTCAATGCGAGGAGAGCCACGTTTGCATCCAAAAACCTGTAAGAATAAATAGTCCCTTCATCATTTGGTGCTTCCAGAAGCCCTTTCTGCTCCAGATGTGCTTTTATCCTGCTTTCATTATAAGCTATCAAAATGTTTGTTGGCCGGGTAAGGTAAGACCACATCGCATTCCTATCAATGAATCTAACGTTTTCGCACATCGTATCTATGGACGAGCAAGGATCGAACATTATGAATCCAATTATAGGTCTCAAACCAGCTGCCAAAATCATATGAAAAGCAATTTCATTTTCAGCGGCAGTCGTCTGCTTCCTAAATAGACGTAGCTGACAGTCTGAACCAGATTCCAAACCAAGGAAAACCGATCCGCATCCTGTTTCTTTGAGAAGACCGAGGATTTTTTCCCCGTAACCGCAATTTACCAAGGTCTTTGCACGGGAGGAGATCCATGAAGTAATAGGGTCTAATTCATGAGAATCAATCATTGATTTTATACTTGAAAGAATAGAAATGGCTCTTGATGGATCTCCTGAAATGAAATCGTCATCTACGAAATCAACGTATCTTACGCCCATTGCTGAGATCTCCTTCACTTCATTCAAAACCTGGTTTGCAGATCTTCCAATCCAAAACGAATCATTTACTTTCAAGTTCGGTGGACGAATCGCTTGGCTCACTTGTTCTCCTAGTCTAAACTGATGAATAGTACAAAAAGAACAGAAACCAGTGCAACCTCTGGATGAACTAACTCCTCCAACAACTATGCGACCTGTAGATTCTGAATGCTTAATCAGCATAGACAGATAAGTCCTGTTCAAATTTGGGAGAGAACCTGGATTGGAAATCACTTGCGGATTAATGGTCCAGCTGGCGCAATCACGATAGATCGCACCATGGATTCTTGAAAAGTCGACCGAGCCATCTTTCAATTGCGAAATTAGTTGAGTCAGTGGAACCTCTCCTTCTCCTTTTATTATAAGATCGAAGTGGGTTAAGAGAGGGGTTGCTACCTTGACATCGAAATTAGAGATATATCCTCCTAAAACAACTACTGGACGATAAGCATTTCCAGCCGCACGAAATAATTCGGATAATGCAAGATGGATACTCCTCAGACTACCAGGAAATCCTGAAAACCCTAGTATCTCTGGTTTTTCCGACAAGACATTCCTGATAAAAGAATTAGTATTCCATTGCAGAAACGCATTATCGAATATACCTACTTCAACGTCTGGATGTGACTTCCCAAGATAGGATTGCAATGCAATCAGACCCAATGGCTCTTTGTGGACGGTGTCTCTTGCTTTGCTATCGCCAACATTGACATAAAGATGGCACTTCATCCATTGACCACCCTTTTCCTCGCAACAGCATAATGGAAATCCCTTGGAAATGGAATGGAACCCCGTACTCTCAGATCAGAGATGGTCTTAGAAACTGCATTTCGTATGCATTTTGCCGCAACTTCTGGTTCCACATTCGGAAGAAGCTTTTGCGCTCTCCATGGGACAGACAAATGATCTGAAAGCAGATCTGCACTTACAGGCTGAGCCAAAATCTCGTGTTCAGATATAACTATTCCGCTTTTAGACAATGCACTTGAGAAAGTTTCAAATTTCCTGTCTGGCTTTTTCTTCATAACCTCTTCCATTGGATAGGTCGAACTTTCCTTTAATATCTCTGCGATCAGGTTTGAAGTCAATTGCTTCTGAAATACTGCGTAAAAACCAGTTGGATTTTCTTCCAATATCCCTGTAAGACCCATAGGCACGCTGAAAACAAGTAACCCGTCGTTTCTCAGCACTCGACGTATTGCTTCTGTGGATCTAGACAAATCCGTAAATTGAAGGGAAGAACCACATAGAACCAAATCAACTGTTCCTGCTTCAACGTATGAGCCCATATCCTCTATTTTGGATTTCACTGTTCTGACATTCGTCCAACATTGGCTAGAAACTTGACTTCGGACTGCATTAAGCATATCCTCTAAATGATCAAGAGCTAACACGATGCCTTTTTCAGAGAGAATATTCCGCAGATCAGGCAGATACTGGCCAGGTCCGCAACCTGCATCTACTGCAAGATTTATACTTGAAAGCAAGCTCTTAGTACCTGCGATTAGTCGTCTGAGCATATCGTGAAGTATATTGTTAGGTGCCGAATAACATTTTGCATAGTCCATAATATAACGTTTATAACCATAACATATTTAATTACATGCAACGTTCACCAACTCTTTTTAATCTAATCCGCGTTATCCAAATCATGTTCCATGCGAAGTTCGTCGTCTACGGAGACGTGCAGGGAGTCGGCTACCGTTCATACGTAAAAAGAGTCGCGCTGATGGAGAACATGCATGGATACGTGCGCAACATGCTTGACGGGACAGTAGAAGTGGTTGTTGAAACAGAGGATAAGGCAAAACTGATCGAATTCAGGAATAAACTCAACAAACGGGCCATAGGATCATTCGACAGCATAAACGTAGAACGCATCACTGAAGAGATAACAGAGACAAAGGAAAAACAATTCAATTCTTTCGAGTTGAGATTTTAGCGGAGTTGGAAATGGATGAAGAAACATGCGATCATGATTATTATTCTGCTCTTCCTGTTATCTTTTGGCTGCATCTCCCAGTCTGCGAAACTAACCAACAACGGATTCTGCTATAAAGTAAGGGACATGATTTCTGACAATTTCGGGATAATCGGATTGTATATGGAACAGGCGCAGGTAACCGGAGATGACGCTCATTACTGTGAATATTCTTTGGGAAAAACAGTCGTGCTCCAGCTCATCTATTCAAAAGAAGATGATATCGAACGGGCATATGCGGATTATTTGGTCAATGCAAAGACAAATGTTCCTGCAAATCAAGTTATCACCGACAGCAAGAGCACAGAGAACGGGAATATGAAAACTATTTACGTGGTCACTAAAAACCTGAAAAACAATGCGATAAAAATAACTGCGGGTGCGTTCTCATACAATTATTCAACGTCTGCGATTGTAACCGCTATTTATGAACCGGGAAAGCCTAATCCGTTTGCAACAAGCGGAAGCGTGCTTAGGGATATATCGGTTAAGTCGATCAGTATAGCTCAATGAAATTGATTTTAAACCTTAAGCGTAAAATGTTCTCATGACTTCTTACGATTTAATCATCATAGGTGGAGGAATCGCAGGGTTCTCTGCAGCGATGTACGCAGGCAGAATGAAAATCAAAACATTGGTGATCGCAGAGAAACGAGGCGGGACGATTATTACTACTAACGACATACGAAACTGGCCAGGGATAAAGGAGATAGACGGCATGACCCTGGCTAAGCAGATAGAAGAGCATGCGAATGAATATGGGATAAACATCGTTGATGGAAAAGTCAATGCTGTAGAAAAAAGCAAGGATGGATTCGCAATTAAAGCTGGCGACTCCGAATACTCTGCAAAAGCTATTATTTTCGCAACAGGGACAGAAACAAGGAAATTAGGAGTAAAGGGAGAGACTGAATTCTCTGGAAGAGGAGTCCACTACTGCGCATTATGCGACGGATTTTTCTATAATGGAAAAACTATTGCAGTGATTGGAGGAAGCGATTCAGCTGCAAAAGAAGCATTGTTGCTTACGCAATGGGCTTCAAAAGTATACGTAATTGCGAGATCAACACTGCATCCTGAACCAGTGAACATGGAACGGATAAAACAGAATAAAAAAATAGAATTAATAGAAGGCGTGCAAATCGTAGAGATAAAAGGCGAGAAAAAAGTTAAAGCAATCATGCTTGATAAGCCACATAATGGAAGCACTACACTTGCACTGGACGGTATTTTTGTTGAAGTCGGAAGAATTCCGAACTCTGAACTTGCTAAATCGCTAGGGGTTAACCTGAACCGCAGAAACGAAATCACGATTGACAGGAGCGCAAGAACTAATATTACCGGAGTATATGCAGCAGGAGATGTAAGTGATGCAGAATTCAAGCAGGCAATAGTCGCATCAGGGGAAGGAGTCACTGCTGCGTGCTCGGTTTATGAATATCTGAATAAGAAGAAAGAATAAGAAAAAAGATAGTTACTAACTCGGAATCTTCGCAGTCAGCACAACATCGCAGACCAAAAGGTCTCCTACTTTGTTGCATACTCTCGGCTCTGCGTCGTTCGAGATCTTCGGCCATCCTTCTTCGTCATATAATGCCTGATCCGAATAAGGCTGCTTTGTCTCAACTTTCCATTTCATGAGCACTGATTCTCCCATAGTTATCTTGTCCAAGGCAGTAGGGCATTGAATATTTATAGTCACGGTTGGTTTTGTGAATGAGTATACCTTAGGGACACAAGATAAAGATTTTGTAGTTCCATCAGGATTAACGAAGTACATTTCAGGGGAGTATTTCGCAAGATTAACTTCGTTTACAGTTTGTTTCATCTGCCCGGTGAGCATAAATGTCCCGTCGCTAACTTTCAGTTCGCTGCATTTCAGGGTATCCGCTGGTCCGCAGTTTCCCTGTAGGCCGCCGAACGTGATAAGTGCCAGCAATATTCCGACTCCAAAGATGTGAGGAATGTATTTGCGTACCATGGGGGATAATACTAGCTCAACCAATATAAAGATGATGATTACGTATAAAATATAGAAAGAAAAGAAAAAAACAAGAAATTACTGAAGTTTATTGCTAGATTACTAATGAAATTAGAATCTGCTTGGCTTCTTGTGCTTTGAGTAGCAGCTTCTGCAGTATACAGGTCTTCCTTCTGCCGGTTTGAATGGTACCTGGCAAGGCTGACCGCAATCTGAACAAGTTGCGTCATACATCGGTCTATCCGAATCCATTTACTTACCTCTTATATTTCTTAGGGGTTTAAACCCCAACTGCCTTTACATACTCCTAATTATTTTACTAATTAGTTATGTTTGAGCAACTATATTGGAACAAATGTAGTATATAAATGTATGCTATGGGCCAGATACAATCAATTGCATATTGGAATCTTATGGGCGTATTGCTTGTGGAAGGAGGCCCTGTTGACACAAAGAAACGTGCTGCAGGGATATTAAGAGATAACAGCTGGATGGATAGAGTCAAAGCTGGACTCAGGAAAGGAAAATACGAAAAACAAACATGCTAAATAGACCGGCAGGAACACGTTTCCTGCATTAGTTCTTTTTTCTTAATTCTTTTAATTCCGGATATTGTTTATATGCCCAAGTCAGGTGCCTCTTTACAGATGCAAGCGAAAAATTATTTCCTGGATGCAAGAATGCCAATTTTTCTCCAAGAGCTTCGTCGCTGAGGTGCGGATCGGCATTCACCAGTGAGTTTATGGATTCCCAAACTTCCTCTTTCTGAGATCTTGCAGGTTCAGAGGCCGACTCTAGATAACGAATCTGATTTTTTGACAATGGATTTCCTGAAGAATCGTGAAGCACAAGGGATTCGCGCATAACAGGATACAACGAAAGCGCCTTCCTGGCGCAGGAAACCAATGCGCTTAGATTGCCATCCGCAGCAATACGATTGAACGAAAAAATCTTTGGTTTTACATTGGCATAATCTATGACCAAATCTAGTTTTTGGCAGAGATCATCCAGTTCTTTTGGCTCAAAAAAAGCTGATCCGGCGATCGCACGCCTGATCCAGAAAACCATCATTGTGCAGGTCGGATGATCCAGAAGGAAAAAACGGTCTTGTCCTGCACGCATAGCAAGAACATCCACCTTTCCTTTTTTGAAGAGCTGGCCGTGAATTGGCTTAGGCAGCTGATCTGTCAATGGAGAAGCTGAAGTTATTGAGTCGCCCGGAGGCGATTTCTTTTTCAATACTCGCATTACAATAGCATATTCATGAAAGGATATAAAAAATCACAGGAAATAGAATAAAACCGCGAGAATAAGATACATTATGACCAGTTGCACTCCTTCAAACCAATTGCATTTTCCGTCGGTGGTTATTTCGTTTACAATCAATACGCTTGCAAATACTGCAATAACTTCAAATGGAGTAAACACCAAGTTCATCGGCTGTGCGAGCAATAATGCAACAAGCACACTCAATGGAGCAACAAACATTGCAATCTGAAGGCTTGACCCCACAGTTACATTTATGCTTAAGTCGAGATCATTTTTCAATGCAAAAAATATTGCAGAAATATGCTCTGCGGCATTGCCGATTATCGCGACTATTATCGCACCAATGAACATTTCAGTCAATCCGAAATTCTTGGCGACGTGTTCTATCTGGCCTACAAAGACCTCACTGATCAAGCCGAGGAATACCGTTGATGCTGCAAGTATGATTATCGCGTAATTCCTGGACCATTTCGGCTTCTCATGCTTTTCCTTCGTCCTGAAGAGATAAGAATGAGTTTTCAGAGAAAAAATCATGCTAAGAAGATATGCGGAAATGAGCAGCACTGAAACAGCGATGCTCAAAACTTGCTCATCGTTCCCTCGATGTTCTACGGGAACGAAATGGAATAGACTCGGAATCATTATGCTCATGAAAGCGATCAAAAGCATTGTGGAATTCATCCCTGACAATTGCGGAGAGAGTTTCTGCTCTTTGTATTTCAATCCACCGAAAAACAGGCTTAGACCAAGAACAAAAAGAAGGTTTCCAATTATGCTTCCTGTAAGCGAAGCTTTTACTAAATCTATCAAGCCTTTATTTATCGCAAGGATTACGATTATCAATTCCGCAGCATTTCCGAATGTTGCATTGAGCAGGCCGCCGATGTGGCCTCCGAATATTTTTGCAAGCTCTTCGGTCGCTTCGCCCATTTTTGCAGCAAGAGGAAGTATGGCCAATAATGAAACTATGAACAGGATCGTGCTGTCTGCTCCAATGAATGAAAGGATTAGAGTTAAGGGAATGAAAATAAGCATTATATCCATTAATCGCATACCTTCATTCTCTAAGACAGTTCATTTATAAACCTTTCTCTCAATAATCAACTCTACCGATTTTTAGAAGTCGGCAACCCTCTTTAGAATGTAGGAGGACAGGCGTAAAAACGCTTTTCCAGTGTATCCGTCAGGACTGATTAACTCATTCCCTGTGTAGGACACTGCTGGAAACGATTCTCTTGCTGAAAGATCTCGAGGGCAATGCAAAGGTGTAAATATGGTAGACTTAAGGAAACCACGAAGAGGTTCCATGGGCTTCAGGCCAAGGAAAAGGGCGGCAAACCAAAATGCCCGCGTTTACTGGCAGGCATGCGAAACCAAAAGAGTATTGGGATTGGCAGGATACAAAGTCGGAATGACGCACATCGCACACATAGATCAAAGCGAGGCAGTTACAAAAGGCCAGGAGATAGTAAGCGCTGCTACAGTGATCGAAGTCCCTCCGATGTATGTATATGGGATAAGATGCTATGATGATTACAACTCAATAGGAGATACGCTCGTTAAAGACGAGAATATCATGAAAAAGCTCAACATAAAAAAGAGCAATCCAAAAGCAGTGGATGAACAGAAAGTGAAGAACGTGAAGCTTTTAGTGTTCGCACAGCCAGATAAGACAAGCATTGGAAAAAAGCATGTCGAATGCATGGAGATCGGATTGGGCGGAAAGGACGCGAAGGAAAAGCTTGAATATGCGAAAAGCATGCTTGGAAAAGAGATCCGCGCAAAGGATGTTTTCAAGAGCGGAGAATTCGTAGACTTGATAGCGATCACAAAAGGAAAAGGATGGCAGGGTGCTGTGAAACGATTCGGTACCTCAATCCAAAGGCCAAAAGCGACCGGAAAACGAAGACACGTAGGTACGCTTGGTCAATGGCATCCCGCGTATGTATTATACACTGCTCCCCAGGCAGGACAGATGGGATACCACAAGAGAACTGAATTCAATAAGATGGTGCTCAAGATAGGAGAGAATGCAACAGAAGTGAATCCAAAGGGAGGATTCATCGGATACGGGTTCGTTAAGAACGATTATGTGCTAGTTAAGGGATCTGTTCCCGGGCCGGCAAAGAGACTTGTGAAGATGAGGCTTGGCGTAAGGCCAGTGGCACCTCAAAAAGAGCAGCAGATCTCTTACATATCTGTGGAATCAAAGCAATAGGTGAACACTCATGAAAGCAAATGTTTTTTCTTTAGACGGAAAGACTTCGAAAGAAGTTGAATTGCCTAAGGCATTCTCATATGAATACAGGGAAGACCTGATAAAGCGCGCTGTGCTCAGCGAGGAAAGCAAGATGTATCAGCCTAAAGGAGCATACCGCCTTGCAGGTTTGGAGACTTCTGCTAAATATCGAGGAAGAAAAGAGCAGTTCGGTGCAGTGAAGAACAAGGGTATTCCGCACCTGCCTCACGAAGTCCTTCCAAAAGGACAGCTAGGTAAGGTTAAAAGGGTCCCGCATTCCGTGAAAGGAAGAAGGGCGCACCCGCCTAAGCCGCAGAAGAATCTTGTTGAAAGGATGAATGAGAAAGAATATGTGCTTGCGATGTGCAGCGCATTGTCATCAACTGCCAACAAGATGCTGGTATCGAAAAGAAGCGGGATGGATGTCTTGTCCGCTCCGTTTGTGGTCGACAACTCTTTTGAAAAACTCAACAAGACGAAAAAGGTCATTGAACTTCTCAATTCTCTGAAGCTTGCTTCGCTCATAGAAAAATCCAAGGAAAAGCGAAAAGCAGTTTCAGGAGTAAGGCACAGATCAGTGAGGACAAAGACTCCGAAAGGAGCATTGTTCGTAGTCGGAGACGACTGCATCGCATTGAAAGCAGGAAGGAACATACCTGGAGTGGACGTAGTCAAGGCAAAGGACTTGAAAGTCAGGCACCTTGCGCCGGGAACCCACGCAGGACGCATAGCGATCTACACTGAAAGCGCATTGGCGAAGATAAATGAACTTTACAAAAGGTGAAATGGATGATCATAAACAGCGCAGTAAAAACTGAAAAATCTATCCAGATGATGGAATTCCAGAACACAGTCACTTTCGATGTTGATCTGAAAGCGACGAGGGAGATGGTTAAGCGCGAGGTAGAAGCCATCTTCGGAGTGAAAGTGGATTCGGTTCGCGTGAAGATAACTCCGAAAGGACAGAAGCACGCGTTCGTGAAGCTTGCAGAAGGCCACAAGGCTGAAACCATCGCGACCAAATTGAAGCTTGCATAAAGGTGAATGATCATGGGTAAAAGACTGAAACAGCAAAGAAGAGGGGATTCCCCGAGATACAGGTCACCGCGACACAGATTCACGGTCGATTTGAGCTATCGTGTTTACGATGATATGGAAAAGGCAGGAGTATTGAAAGCACAAGTCCTTGAACTCGTAGACGACCCAGGAAGGGATTCGCTGCTCATGAGAGTTAAATACGAGAACAATGAATTAAGCTACTTGCTTGCACCTGAGGGAATCGCAGTAGGTGATTCCGTAGAAGCTGGAGCGCAGGCAAAACTTAAGCCAGGAAACGTATTGCCATTATATAGGATACCAGATGGCGCATACATATTCAACCTGGAAAGGAACCCGGGAGACGGAGGAAAGATGGTGAAGGCACCAGGTTCATATGCGAACATAGTCTCAAGGGAAGGCGGTTTGATATATGTGAAACTGCCGAGCAGGAAAATAATCACACTATCCAATGAATGCAGAGCGCAATTGGGAATAGTATCAGGCGGAGGGCGATTGGAGAAACCGATGCTCAAAGCAGGAAACTCATTCTACAAATACAAGGCTAGGAACAGACTCTGGCCAACGCTCAGAGGTGTGCACATGTCGGCATACTGCCACCCGCACGGTGGTAAGCAGCACCATGTAGGGAAACCGACTACTGTTTCAAGACATGCGCCTCCGGGTGCAAAGGTCGGACACATAGCCGCGAAATCCACGGGCCGAAAGAAGGCGATATTGGATTCAGGAGAAAACGAGAAGTGATCATATGGTAAAAACCGTTTACAAAGGAGTTGAAGAGGAGAACATAGCAAAAATAAGCTATGAGGACTTTGTCAAGGGAACCACCTCAAGAAATAGGAGGACCTTGAAAAGACTGAACCAGAATCCGAGGCTGAAGGAATTCATGCTGAAGGTGAAGAAGATAAAGGAGAAAAACCCGAAGAAGGTCATCAGAACCCACGTGAGGGAAGCGATAATACTTCCTGAATGGGTAGGGCTGAGATTCGCAGTGCACAACGGAAAGGATTTCAAGCAGGTGGATATCACCTATGAAAAGGTGGGCTACAGGCTGGGAGATTTTTCGCACACTACTTACAGGGTTCTTCACTCAGGTCCGGGTATCGGAGCAACTAGAGGAAGTAAATTCGTATCGCTCAAGTGATAAATATGTACTCATACACAATACCTGAAGACAAGAAGGATATGTACGCGATGGCAAGGGCAGAAGATGTCGAAGCATCCTACAAGGACCTTGCTGAAGTCTGCGGCAGGATAAGGAATAAGAACTGCGCGAAAGCAGTCGTATTTCTTGAGATGGCCTCTGAAGGAATCATCCCAGTCATGTTCAAAAGACATAACAAGAAGCTCGGCCACAGGAGAGAACTCGGAGGAGCGAAGGGAAGATACCCGATGAAGGCTGCGAAGGCAGTTCTCAAGGCATTGAACAGTGCGATAGCTAATTCAAGAGTCAAGGGGCTCGGTGAAGAGCTGATCATTGTCCATGCATGCGCGAACAAGCTTCATGAATATCCAAGGATGTCTCCGAAAGGAAGGAGATTCAGACAGGATTATTCCACTTCAAGGATAGAAATCGTAGTCAAAGAAAAAGTGGAATTGCCATCCGATGAAAGGAAAAGGAGACGCGAAGCGGTGAAAGAAAAGGCAAAGCCAGAGACTCCTAAAGCCGAAACAGCTGAAAAAGCCGAAGTGAAAACCGAGGCGAAGCAACCTGAAAAAAAGGCTGAGGAAAAAACAGATAAACCGCACGCACATGAGGACAAGAAAGTCCATTCTGCTCAAAAAGAGAAGAAATCAAGGAAACAGTTGTAGGTTGATGTCATGGTATACGAAAAGAAATTTATCGAGGAACCGATATCCAAATGCCAGCTCAGGAGATTCCTGGAAAAGGAATTCGACAGGGCATGGCTTGCGGATGTGGACATCCAGAGGACACCTCTGGTCACAAGGATAACAATAGAAGTCATGAATCCTGGAAGGATCATCGGAAGGAGAGGAAAATTCATCAACCAGCTCACTGACAAGATAAAGATCGAGTTCGGAATCGAAAATCCCCAGATCAGCATAATCGAGGTACAGCGCCCAGAGCTTGAACCGAGGATAATCGCTAAGAAGGCGGCGAAATACATCGAGATGGGCAAGAAAGTGAGATCGGTTCTCCATTACCTGCTCAAGGACGCGATAGCGCACGGAGCATTGGGTGCAGAAATAGAAGCTGCAGGAAAGATAGGTGCGAAAGGCGCAAGATCAAAGAGCCTCAGGATTTCCGCAGGATATATTCCAAGCGCAGGTGAACCTGCAAGATTGGTGAAGGAAGCACATGTGAGCGCAGTGACCAAATCCGGAGTGATCGGAGTTCTCGCAAGAGTGGTCATGCCAGGAACGATATTCCCGGACAAAGATCCTAATGCAAAGATCGAGATACCTAAAGTTGTCGCAACCGCTCAGGCTCCAGAACATAGGAGAATGGCTCCGCAGAATGCAGGGTGAAAATGATGAAAGCAAAGGATATTTCAAAACTCACTAAAGAAGAAGCGACAAAGAAGCTTGGGGAACTTCACATGAGCCTTCTTGAGCTGGAGAAGAACAGCACAAAGAAAAGATCTGTGAAAAAATCAATCGCAAGACTGAAGACTCATCTTCATAAGATTGAGAAAAAAGTAGTAAAAAAATGAGGTGAATTAGAAAAGATGTCTGATGTATGCAACAAGTGTGGTATGCTGAAGGATCTGTGCGTTTGCGAGATTCTGGACAAGCAGGAAACGGCGAAGATAAGGGTCTTCACCGAAACCGCGAAATTCAAGAAACTCGTGACTGTAATAGCAGGCATAGACAATGCAAGGATAGATGATACTGCCAGCGAGCTGAAACATAAGCTTGCATGCGGGGGAACCGCAAAGGAAGGGAGAATCGTCCTGCAGGGAAACCACAAGAAAAGAGTTGCGGAAATACTGATAAAGCTCGGTTACCCGAAGGAAGCAATCGAAGTGCGGTAGAATGGGAGACAAGAATCTGATCCTGTTCGGAACGTTCATCGGAATTCCTGTGGAGATAATCAAAAGCGCATCGCGGAAGCTCATTGGCCTCCGTGGAAAAATAGTCGATGAGACCAAGAACCTCTTGGTTTTGGAGACTGAAAAAGGAATAAAACGGATCCAGAAAAACGGGAATACTTTCCTGTTCGGACTGGAATCCGGTGAAAAGATAGAGGTAGATGGAAAAAAAATAATGTTCAGGCCGGAGGAAAGGCCTAAAAAAATAAGATCATGATTTACGTGGTGAAAATATGGCTGAATGTAATGACAAGAACTGTTATGTTCATGGAGAAATCAGCGTGAGAGGCGGAATGACCGAAGGCATAGTCATCAGTGACAAGGGAAAACGCACTGTGATCGTGGAAAGGCATTTCACCAGATACGCTTCGAAGTATAAGAGGTTCGCAAGGGAACGCTCAAAGGTCCAGGCGCACAACCCGGACTGCATAGGTGCGAAGACCGGCGACCGAGTAAAGCTGGGAGAGACCAGAAAGATAAGCAAGACAAAGGCATGGACTATCCTTGAGATAGTCAAAGGAGAGAAATAGGTGAACGATTATGAAAGCACTGGCATCAAACGTAGTCAAGGGCCTCACACAGGGGTCGAAAGTAGAGTGCAGAGACAATAGCGGCGCAAAAGAGCTATATATTATAGGGACTGTGAAAGCAAAGGGTACACGAAAAAGGTATCCTGCGATCGGAGTCGGCAGTGTCGCGATCTGCTCTGTGAGGAAAGGCACTCCTGAAATGATCAAAAAAGTAGTCAAGGCGCTCATAATCAGACAGAAGAAAGAGTTCAGAAGAGCGAACGGCTGGAGAGTCTCTTTTGAGGACAATGCAGCAGTGCTCATAACTGATGACGGACTTCCGGTAGGAACAGAAGTGAAAGGTGTAGTCGCGAGAGAGGTTTTCGAAAGATTCCCGAAGGTCTCTGCGATATCAGCCGGCATCATATAGGTGATTCAAGATGAAGAGAGATACAGAAAGAAAAAAACTCGCGTTGGCGAAAAAGGAGAAGAAGAAGGCATTGCTTAACGTTCACATATCCAAGGATCTCAAGAAAAGGATGAAGAAAAAGATGAGGTCTTTGCTAGTGAGGAAAGGAGATCGCGTAAGAGTAATGCGTGGGGACATGGATGGAAAGGAAGGAAAAGTTCTGCGCGTTAATTACGGGAGAGCAGTCGTGTTCGTTGAGGGGATAACTTCAAAGAACTCGAAGGGGACAGAGATCCCGATGGCATTGCAGCCGTCAAACCTGCTATTGCTCGATGTTAACATGAGCGATGAGAGGAAGACCCTGTTCGAAGAAAAGAAGGAGGAGAAAAAAGCCGAGGCAACGTCCGAGGCTAAAGCAGATGCTTCAAAGGTGTAAACATGGCTAAACTAGGAAGACCAAATCATATGAAAAGGCTTGCTGCCCCGAAGGCAATCCCGATCACAGACAGGAAGGAGAAAACATGGCTGTTGAAAGCCTCGCCGGGTCCGCACTGCAAAGAAAGCGCAGTGCCGTTGCTTGTGCTCATGAGAGACATGCTGAAAGTCGCTGAAACCGCAAGAGAGATAAAGAAGGCGATAACTGGAAGACTGGTAAGCGTCGATGGAAAAATAAGGACGGACGTAGCATTCCCGGTCGGACTTATGGACTACGTCTCATTCGCAGACAAGAGATACAGGATAATGGTCGATTCAAAAGCAAGATTGATGCCTGTGGAGATAAGCGATGGAGAGACCAAGAAAAAGATCATGAAGGTCATAGGAAAGAACACGATCAAGAAAGGCAAAATCATGATAATGCTCCACAACGGAAGAACGATGCTCGCAGACAACAATGTGAACGTCGGAGACAGCTTGATCATTTCTGTTCCTGGATTCAAGATAGAAAAGGTCCTCAAGCTCGAGAAGGGCACGAACTGCCTTATTGTCGAGGGAAAGCACGCAGGAATGGTAGCAAAACTCGAGGAGATAATCGAAAGGAAAGGAAGTATGGATGCTGAGGCAAAACTCTCAAGCCCAGAAGGTGAATTCATCACGGTCGCAAAATACCTATTCGTGGTTGACGACTCGATAAAGGGTGCAGCATGATGGAAAACAAGATGAAAGAACTGCTCATAGACAAGGTCACCGTTAACATAGGCATTGGATCATCCGGTGACAGGCTGGAATACGCAAAGGAACTGCTTGGGAAATTAACTGGAATGAACCCAATAGAAACCACTGCAAAGAAAAGAAATCCAGTATTCAAGCTGAGAGTAGGCATGCCAATCGGAACGAAAGTGACGCTGCGAGGCAAGAAGGCGATTGAATTCGTCGACAAGGCCCTCACTGCAAGAAAAAGAATGATAAGTTCGAGATGCTTCGACAGAAGCGGGAACTTCGCTTTCGGTGTCCACGAGTACATCGACTTCCCAGGTGCGAAATACGATCCGAAGATAGGTATGATGGGTTTCGATGTATGCGTAACGCTCAAGAGACGCGGAAAGCGCGTTGAAATGAGAAGGATAGCAAAATCCAAGGTGGGGAAGAACCACAGGATAACGAAGCAGGATGCGATGGAATTCGCTAAAACGGCGCTCAACGCCAAGTTAGAGGAATGATGTTCACGAGGTAATGCTTATGAGTAAAGTATCTATTGAAGAAAAATTCAAGGGGAAAGGAAGGCGAAAATGCCGACTCTGCGGAAACTCCAGAGGCATGATAAGGAAATACAATCTGCACGTGTGCAGGAGATGCTTCAGGGAAGTCGCGGAAGACATAGGGTTCAGGAAATACGGAGGGTGAATGAATGACAGATCATCTATCAGACGCACTTAACACGTTCAAGACGCACGAGACGGTCGGACAAACTACGTGCACTGTAAAAGCAACTAAACTGATAAAGGAAGTTCTTACGCTGCTCAAAGAATTCAGATACATAAAGGAATTCTCTCTCCTGGAAGACGGAAAAGGAGGCAGATTCTCTGTTGAGCTCGACGGAAGGATAAACAACTGCGGAACTATAAAGCCAAGATACCCTGTTAAAAAGCACGAATGGGCGACGATGGAACAGCAATACATCCCAGGTGTGGGAGTCGGGCTACTCATCGTATCGACATCCCAGGGGATCATGACAAACATGGAAGCCCAGAAAAGAAGGGTAGGCGGAAGATTGATTGCCTACATCTATTAGGTGAAAATCATGCAGATTCCAGAAGGAGTTACGTTCAATGTTTCCGGCCAGGACATCATGGCAAAAGGACCGGCAGGAGAAGTAGGAAAAAAACTTCCTGAAAAAGTCCAGGTCAAGGTCAATGGCAAGGAAATCGAGGTGATTTGCGCAGAAAAGCCTTTGAAGAATACATTCGAGGCGCATGTGAGGAACATGCTGAAAGGCGCAAAGGAAGGGTACAAATTCAAGATGAAAGTAGTGTTCGCGCACTTCCCGATAACTGCGGAAGTGAAAGGAGAGAACATAACGATCAAGAATTTGGGTGGGGAAAAAGTCCCAAGAAAGACAAAGGTCGTAGGAAAAACCAAGGTCGAAGTGAAAGGTCAGGAGATATTCATCTCAGGTCCAGACAAGGATGCAGTAGGCCAGACTGTGGCGAACATCCGCAACGCAACCAAGATGAAGAATAAGGACCACAGGATTTTCCAAGACGGATATTACGTCGTTTCATGATTATAGGATGATCACATGACAATCAAGAAAAAATACAAACCTAAAAGATTCGCGGTCATGAATCTGGGCTTCATGAAAAGCGTGAAGGAAAGATGGAGGCACCCCAGAGGTGTAGATAACAAAAAGAGAATCAGATGCGCATTCGCAGGTCCGTCCCCGAGGATAGGATACAAGAACGCAGAGGAAGTCCGTTATCTCCATCCGTGCGGGATGAAAGAGGTCCTTGTGCACAACATGACCGAACTGCTCAACGCAGGAAAGGGAGTGGTGGTGCGAATCTCTGCAGGGATTGGCGGGAAGAAACGCGCAGAGATCGAAAAGAAGGCTCACGAACTTCAGCTCAAGATCGCAAATGCGAAAACTGTGAAGGCAGAAAAGCCGAAGAAAAAGGAAGCTAAAAAGAAGTGATTTATATGGCACTCACAACCGTAAAAAGGCTCGCAGCAGATATAATGAAGATCGGAGTGAACAAAGTCCGCATCGCGCCAGAGAGCATAGGAAGGGCGAACGAAGCGATAACAAGGAACGATGTTCGCGACCTGATAAAGGATGGCGTAGTCTACCGCGCTGAGATAGAAGGAAGACGCTCTAACAGCGAAAAGCGTGGAAGAAAAGGCCATGGAAAAAGGAAAGGAAGGAAGAACGCGAGAACGAACGCAAAGGATGCATGGATGGCACGCGTCAGATCCCAGAGGGCTTACCTGAAACAGCTTGTATCAGAAGGCAAACTGCCCAAAGAATACAAGAGGGAAACTTACATGAGGGTCAAGAGCGGGATATTCAAGAGCAAGAAGGCGATGTACGCTTATCTCAAGGAAAACAACAAAGTCAAGGAGTGATTACGATGTCTAAAGCAAAAGGTCCGGTCTATACCGTTTATTTCCGAAGAAGAAGGGAATGCAAGACGGATTACCAGAAAAGGCTCGCGCTCGTAAAGAGCGGAAAGCCGAGGATGGTTGTCCGAAAGAGCAATGCTGGCATTATGGTCCAATTCGTGGACTATGATTCAAAAGGGGACAAAATACTCTCATGTGCAAACGGAAAGAGCCTGAAGAAATTATATTCCTGGCCATCCAAAAGGAATGTGTATACTGCATACCTCTGCGGATTGCTTGCCGCTAAGAAAGCGCACAAAGCAAAGGTCTCTGAATTCGTGCTTGATCTTGGATTGCAGATCCCGAGCAAAGGAAGCGTGCTTTTCGCAGCATTGAAAGGCGCGGTGGATGCGGGATTGAAGACGAGTTTCAGCGAGGATATGCTTCCAAAAGAGAAGCTGACGAATGTACCTGAAGCCATCAAAGGCAAGTTCGAGGAAGTTAAGGGAAAGATCTCATCTTCATGATGATTTACGGTGATACTAATGAGCGAAAAGATAAAAACGATTGATAAGGAAGCGTGGACTCCTAAAACCGAACTTGGTAAAAAGGTCAAAAGCGGAGAGATCTCATCCCTTGAGCAGATCATGGAACTCGGAAAGCCGATCATAGAGCCTGAGCTCATAGACGTTCTTGTCCCTGGATTGGAATCAGAAACGCTTTCGGTGAGCAGCACCCAGCGTGTGACTGACTCAGGTAAAAGGAATAAATTCAGAATCGTCGCTGTTGTCGGAGACAGGAACGGCCACGTGGGCCTTGGAGTAGGTAAAAGCGATGAGATAGCTCCTGCGATAGAATATGCAGTAAGGAACGCGAAGAAAGCGATGATCTCGATAAAGAAAGGGTGTGGAAGCTGGGAATGCAAATGCTCAGTGCATCACTCTCTTCCGAAGAAAACAGAAGGGAAAGAAGGCAGCACCATAGTCACGCTGAAGCCTGCACCTAAAGGACTTGGGCTTGCAGCGAATCACACTGTGAGGAAAGTGCTTGCGATGGCAGGAGTGAAGGACATCTGGAGTTCAGTGCAGGGCGGAAGCAATCTTTACAACACCGCTATGGCAACGATAAAGGCTCTGGAAAACCTTAATACTACAAAACCATTGAATGATTAAAGAGGTAATGAAAATGACAGTAATCGCGATTGTAAGAATAAGGGGCGTCCGCAGCATGAAGCCAAGGACTAAAAGGACCTTGGAACTGCTCAAACTGCAGAGACCGAACCACTGCGTTATCTATCCTTCCACCCCGCAGGTGCTGGGAATGGTGAATATAGCAAAGGATTATGTTGCATTCGGAGAGATAAGTGAAGACATGCTCGCTGCGCTTCTTGAAAAGAGAGGAGAGAAAGGAGCGAAGATGCTTTCTGAAATGATGAAAGAGGCTGAACTCAAGAAAGTTGCTAAGGAGATTTTCAGCGGAAAGAAAGTCTCTGAATTCGCAGATCCGGTGTTCCGCCTCCACCCGCCGCGCGGAGGATACAAAGATATAAAGAACGTGTTCCCGCAAGGCGATCTGGGCAAACGCACAGATATGGATGAGTTCATAAAAAGAATGATGTAGGGTGAACTTATGGTTACACGAAGAAAATCAACAAAGAAAAGCAAATGGCTTGGCCACAGGTCATTCGGTGTAGGAAACTGCAAAAACCGCAGAGGAAGCGGTAACCGCGGTGGTTTCGGAAATGCAGGTATGTGCAAGCACAAAGGAACCTGGGTTGCGAAATATGAGCCTGATTATTACGGAAAGCATGGTTTCGTAAGGCCAAATTCAAAGACTATGAATGTCGTCCATCTATTCGATATTGACAGGCAGGCATTGCTTGGAAAGCTTGAGAAAAAGGATGGGAAATTCAAGTTTTCTTTTGATGGAAAAGTGCTTTCAACCGGAAGCGTAAGCCACCCATTGAGCATCAGCGCAAAATGCTGGAGCAAGAGCACTGAAAAGAAAGTCAAGGAAGCAGGAGGGGAACTCCTGCAGATTAAGCCGGCAGCAAAGCCTGTTGCAAAAGCGGCTTAGTTTTTTTGTTTTTTTAATATTATTTTCTTATTTTTGTTTTGTGATTTTTATATTAACTTATACTAAAAAATCTTTGTTGAATTTTGCAACGATCTTTTTCCTAAATCGGTAAGTATTTGCAAACTTGGCGTAGGCAAGCCAGCCTTCCAAGCTTTGCACAACTTCATCCCGGCTCATTTCTCCTTTGTCATATTTCTTCTTAAATTTTTCAAGCCGTTTCCAGATTCTTCTTGCATTGTTTTTTTCAATAAGCGATATTTTGAAAATATCCTGAAGCCAAGAAAGGTTACTCCTTTGTTCAATGGAATGATTCTGGATTTTTCAGGGTGAAGCTCTATCTCAAGATTTTGTTTCAAAAATAAATCAATTTCTTGCTTCCGTGTTTCCAGTATTCCTTTATCTCTGTGCAGAATTACGAAATCATCAACATAACGAAGATAATGCCTTGCTTTCAGCTTATGCTTTACAAAATAATCAAGTTCATTGAGATAAAAATTGGCAAAGAACTGAGAGGTCAGGTTTCCCAAAGGCATGCCGATTCCCGACACCTCCGTTTTATGGCGCTTCAGAATAGTTTCAACAAGCCACATTACTTTTTCGTCTTTGATTTTTCTCCTAATCATATTCAGCAAAATATCATGATTAATCTTCTCAAAATAATGTCGAATATCGGCTTTCAAGACGTAACCGAAAATGTAATTGCCGTCCAAAACCCGTTTGCCCCCCCCCCATTTCGACACTGGAATGGTTGACGGAAACGATTCTCAAAAACTTTTCAAACCGTTTTATCGCTGAATGAGTTCCTTTGCTTTTCCTGTTGGCAAACGAATCAAATATGAAACTATCGCCCAGAATTGGCGAGATGACATTGCATAAAGCGTGATGAATAACTCTGTCCCTGAAATCCGAGGCACCGATTTTCCGCGTCTTTGGATCTTTCACAATAAACATTGTTATGGGTCTTGGTTGGTAAGTAAACGTTTGAAGCTCAAACTGCAGATCAAGAAGATTTTGCTTAAGGTCTGCTTCAAATTCTATGACGTAATCTTTCAACGTCTTTCCCGTTCTTGCATTCATGAAGGCTAGCTCAAGATTCTCGTACGAGGTAAGTTGTTTATACAGATCGTCATAACGTTTCATAAAATAACAAGAAGATGAGAAATAGAGATAACCCCCAGAGATCATAGACTAAAGTCATTCGAGACACGTTGGACCAGTCATCGTTGGCATTGACGTTACGCCTGTTGTCGTTGTTGAAGTTGTTGACGTTGCGGGCAACAGAGCCGCCCAAGGTAACCCGCTTACTTATAATGGCTCAAAGAGCCTCACCGTAACTTCAGGTTTCGCAAAAGAACGAACTACTAACTGTCGTTACTGAATTTCACAGCCAACATTGTCGGCACTATAAGCGAGTGTGTGGCCCTAGTCTATGACCCATGAACTAACCGTTCATGTTGACCAACAAGGTTGGCCAAGCCTAGGGAATAATAGAAGAAATAAAAGAAGTTAAAAACTGAGATTATTGGGTGAGCTTTCTTTTGGCAGCTGCAAGCTGTTCGGGTGTGCCTTCAACAATCAGTTTTCCCGGTTCCTCGGTGATTTTATATGTGGCACTAGTTCCAGTTGGAATTACGCTTCCCGATTGTCCTTCGGACAATGGGTGCAATGTTGCAGCAGCGACATTCGCATCGCGCGGCGCGGTCGCTCCCGATTGTTCGACGCCTCGAACAATGGGCGCATTGTTGCCCACAACAATTGCGTCGCGACCACGATCAAAATCGCCTTGTGATTTTGGGCGCCCAAGTTGCGCAGCAACTTGACCGACTAACGCCACCCGAGACACGACGGACCAGTCAACGACGGCACCGACGATACGCCAGTTGTCGTCGCCGAAGTTGCCGACGCTGCGGGCAACAGAGCCGAAATAACCTAAATCCTCAGGCTTTACTCCAAGCTTTGCAAGCAACCTTTGGCTATCTTCAGGCAAATTAGTGATGTCCAAAAAGTCTTCGGAATGTCTTACTGAGGAAAATCTTGCACTCTCAGTATTCCAGCCAACTTGGTCCGGTATCCTTCCACCATTTAACGGATAGCCGTCCTTATCTACCGTGGTTGTCCAGCCTTTTGGACTTAGTATGTCCTTGACGCTAAGGTCTGTCTTAGGATCAAAATCAGACGCTACGGTTACTTCGTAAGCAACCACTTTTTTATCATCCTGTGTTTTTGTTATTACAAATTTGGAAAGAGGAATTACTCCCATGCCAACTGCCTGTCTGAGGGTTGTTTCAGTTCCGTTAGCAAGAGTTACTTTTTCACCTGATATCTTGGATAAATCAAGCGTAGCCACCAATAATCTGCCAGTCTTATTCCAGTTCAGGTCTTTTTCCTCTTCTACCCAAACTAGTTTCGTACCAATCTGCACCGGAGCTTTTTCAAATCCTTTCTTGGAAAAGGCAACGGCATCAGATCTGGCCCAGTTGTAGCCCAGAACCATTTGGTAAACCTTCGCCACATTCAAGGCATCGTCATATTGTTTTACTGTTGCTATGCCTTCTGTCTGTGGATTCCAGAGGCCGCGTTTGCTTAAATCAAACATGTCTGCCTGGTTAAATTTGCCCGGCAACGCTTTGAATTCCCTACCGTCAGATAATCTTTGAACTTGACCAGCCATAGATACACCTTAAAATATAGTAGATATATATTGAACATTACCCTTAAAAAGACAGTAGATGACACAATATTCACTTTCAACAACCCCTCTGGAAATGGCAGAGATAACCCAATATATTTTAGCTAATTGATTTACCAAAATGCACAAATAACAAGACATATTAACGTAATTTATTACGTTTATATAGGTTGCGAATATACTGGAAACCCCTAAACGCATCACTCTTAAATCCTTCTCTGCTAATTTCATGTTCATGCTTATAGGATTAGTTGGAAAACCATCAAGTGGAAAATCAACATTCTTTCAGGCGATTACTTCTATACCCGTAGCCCGTGCTGATTATCCGTTCACTACGATTGAACCGAATAGAGGAGTTGCTTACGTAGAAATAGAATGCGTTGATAAAGAGTTCAACGTCAAATGCAATCCACGCACTGGATTCTGCATAAACTCGCGAAGATTTGTACCTGTTGAGGTATTAGACGTTGCTGGATTAGTTCCAGGCGCGCATGAAGGAAAGGGATTGGGAAATAAATTCCTGGATGACTTAAGGCAGGCAGACGTGCTTATCCACATTGTTGATGCTTCAGGTTCTACAAACGAAGTTGGTGAAGCAGTCGCAGTTGGTTCTCACGATCCATGCAAAGACGTAGTATTTCTTGAGGAAGAACTGAACCACTGGATAAACGGAATACTTGAACACAACTGGAACAAATTAGTGCGTGAAGGCGCATTGAACAAGAAGAACGAAGAAATAATGAACAACCAATTCACTGGCCTTGGGATAAAGATTGATGCAATTAGAAGGTCGCTAAACGCGCTTAATTTGACAGATAAGAAATTGGGTGAATGGACTGCAGAGGAAAAACTTGCATATTCAAAGAAAATGCGGGAAACAGCCAAACCGATAATTATCGCAGCAAATAAATGCGACAAGCCGAGCGCAGAAGAGAATGTTAAACGGCTGAAGGAGAGATTTCCAAGTTACCTTATTGTCCCTTGCTCAGCAGAGGCTGAAATCGCGCTTAAAGAAGCAGGAAAACACGGGTTCATAGAATATGTCCCGGGAGATAACCAGTTCACGATCAAAAAAGAGCTCACAGACCAGCAGAAGAAAGCGATGGACGTGCTTGCAAACGTACTGAAGACGTATGGAAGTACTGGAGCTCAGAAAACGCTAAATGCCGCAGTATTCGATTTCCTGAAATACATTGCAATATTCCCTGGCGGAGTGAATAATTTAGTTGATTCAAAAGGAAATGTATTGCCAGATGTATTTTTGCTTCCCCCAGGCTCAACTGCTTTGGATTTCGCATTCACTCTGCATACAGATATGGGAAAAGGATTCATAAAAGCAGTGAATGTGAAGACGAAACAGCCGGTAGGCAAAGAGCACCAGCTCCAGCACAGGGACGTAATAGAAATCTACTTTAAAAAACCTTAGCTGAGTGAAATCAACATGTTGATAGTTTACACAACCTGCCCGAACATGAAGAATGCAAAGGAAATAGCCAAAAAATTGGTTGAACGAAGGCTTGCGGCATGCGTGAATATCATAAAAATAGAAGAATCCGTCTACCGCTGGAAAGGAAAAATAGTCGAGGAAGCGGAATTCCTGCTTATTATCAAAACAACCGAATCAAAATACAGTCAGGTTGAAACAGAAATAAAACGAATTCACGAATACGAACTTCCTGAGATATTAGCGGTCAAGGTAACCAGGGGAAGCAAAGAATATATGACCTGGGTAGAACGCCATTGTATACTTGGTTTCTGAAAGTTCATGAAGAAAAAGTGCGATTTAAAAAATGGTTGTTTCATAATAAATGTGTATGAAGACGGCTAAAGGTGAGTATTCAGAGTTATCCATCTATTCCGAAAAGATCACGAAGCAGGACTACGAAGCTCTCTTCAACAGGCTCATTCGAAAACACATACCCGTATTCGAGACGATAGACCTGTCCAGGATACTCGCACTCGGGGGATTCCAGATAATCATAAAGAGGTATAACAACACGATCAAGATATTCATAGGTGGAGAATCGAACCTTTATTCCCAATCAGCATTGTTATTTCCGTTCAGGGTGAACCCCCCAAAGGAAGTAGAGCTGATGGACAGCCATTTCTCCCCCGGGATAAAGTTCGTGAGCAAAACCAATCTTTTCGATTTCCTTGTCAAAGAGAATGTAGAGGAAATAAGGGTAAAGATATTCAAGATAGGTAAATTCTATGGCGTTGGGAATTTCATCACTAAAGAGGGGGCTAGGAAAGCATTATTCCTCTCAGAACCCACAAAGTTCCTTGAGATAGATCTTGAGAAGAATCCATTATTCTACATAGAATTGCTTGATCCGATCCCAAAGGCAGTATATCTAAAATCAGAAGAGCCGATACTCGAACAGGATGGAGTGAGCATAGGTGTGGATAACTTCAGCGTTTTCCAGCATAGCCTTATAGTAGGTTCTTCAGGTACTGGAAAAAGCAAATTCATAGAGATACTCATAAGAGCGATAAAAAGGAAGTACAGCGATGTAAGGATAGTAGTTATAGATCCGCACGGAGAATTCTCAAAGACATTTGAAGGCGACGAAGTAGTTGATTTCGTGAACAACTACATAGAGCCTTTCGACGTAGGAAAAAGCAAAAGTCCGCTTATCACTCAGCTAGTGGCGCAGTTGATAACATCCACAATAGCTCAAGAGAACAAATATGCAGAAAGAGTGGTTTTCTATTCCGTACATCTGCTCGCTTCTGTAGACCAATTGACTCTTGAGAACATGAATCTCCTGCTTACAGATTCGGCGAAAAGGATGGAATTCTCATCCCAATGCCAGAATGACGAGGTCAGAAGATTCTTTGATGAGGAATTCCAGAACATCTATCTTCATCATTTCAATGATGCGATACTTCCTGTGATAAACTTCATAGGGGAGTATATGCTTTATTTGGGGAAAGCCAGAAATCTCGAGAATCTCGGGGATCTGTTGAACAGAAACAAGCTTACAGTAGTTTCTTTCAATCCGCATTTCTTTGGAAGGAAGATAATACGATTCTTCGCAGGAGCGATAATAAACCAGATTTATATGATGGCTATCAGCGAAAAGCTCGATAAGCCAACAATACTGATAGTAGATGAATTCCCGACAGTGGAAAGCAAGGTAACAAAAGACATACTTGCAGAGACAAGAAAGTTCAATCTATATATGCATGTTTCTGCGCAATATCTCGGTCAGCTCTCAAAGCCTGTGCTTGATGCGATAATAAGCAATGTCAGGAACATCATAGCATTCAAATGCACAAGAGAGGATGCGAACCACCTTGTATCCATGATGGAAATCAAAGTGGAAGAATTCTTCAAGAAGAAAACCAGCCCAAGCGAACTTGAGGAGAGTAAGAAAGAGATGTTCCTCAAATTACATCCAAGAGAAGCGATAGTAAGGCTGTTCGATGGGGCAAGATACATACTTCCTATGAAAGTGAAAAGCGTGGATCTTGAGACTTGGAGGAACAAGCCGGATGTTAAAGGAGTTCCTTCAGGCCACTTCAAGCCATACGTTCCTAAAAATGAGGAGGAGAAGCCAGTCGAAAAAGAACCTGAGAAGGAAGAGAAACCTAAAAAGAAGAAAGCCTCTGAGATTTTTGAGAAGGGCTTCAAGGACGATTTGTAGAGAATAACAAGCAATATAATCCGATCCTGATAGATATATCTGATTCTAATGAATATCGAACAAGCATTCAATGTTACGTTCAAACTCATTTTCGGAGAATGCAATCTGAAACTTGATGATTTAGCGGAATATATGCAGAGATGGCATTATCCTATCCATATGCGTAAATCATCAGTTTCTGGAAGAGAGGTGGCGCTCTCAACCCGTTTTTACAGGAAGGATGCGACATACGTTTCCCAGGATGAAATGAATTTCAGCAGGAAATACGCACTGGACGTGAATAAGATAAGAGATATTGATTCGATACTTGAACAGATACAAGATAGGACATATTATGCAGGAAATAAATCTTTTGGAAGCTCAAGCGAGTTGGAAGACTGCGACACGTGCACAGATGTAACGTGTGCAAAAGCAGCCCACCACATAAGCGGAACAAAATACGCAGCATACTGCTCATATGTAAGATATGGAAGCGAATACGTATTCGGCTCAGGTTGGTTCCTCAGAAGCAAGCATTTGATTAGATGTATGGGTGCGGATAGCCTAACGAGAGCTTTTGAATGCTATGTAAGCCCGCAATGTTCTGACGCATTTTTCTGCTTCAACTGCTGGGCATCTTCCCATATAATGTTTTCTTTTAATCAACGATCAAAAAGATATTGTATAGGAAACAATGAATTGCCAAAAGACAGGTATTTTGAGCTAAGGAAAAAATTAGTTGATGAAAGCAGGGAATACTTGGAAAAACATAAGGAGTTTCCTTCTATTTTTGAACCTACTGCTATGACAGAAAAACAACGAAATGCCCTTCTCGCCAAAGCCCCGAAGACTAAGGAAGAGGAATGCGATCTCTCTCAGATAAACGAAGCTTTCAAAACAACCTCACGCGTCATATTCGGGGCTGAGATTGGCACTGTGGATGAGAATAAGCAACTCCTCACAGAAAGGCCAGACATACCTCAGGAAGTGACCACGTTCTTCAGGAATAATGGATACTACCCCCCAGTCTTCTTCTTCAAGCAGATTCCAAAAGACCGAATGATAAATGGAGAAGAGGAACAGGTTTCTGCAGAAGCTAAGATTTCTCTATCTGCAGAAGAATCATTCGCCTCCATTATAGATAAAATGGGAGATATCTCGCTTTATCGCATAGACATGCGAGAAGGAAAAATAAGCAATATCATCAAAAGCTCGCTCATCTATCACGGCATAAACGCATATTATGTTGATGACCTAACATTTGGAAAGAACTGCGCATATTGCACATTCGCATTGACTACGGAAGCGGTTTTCGGATCATTCAGGGCGATTCACTCTAAATTTTGTATACGCTGTGAAAGCCCGTATAACTGCACTGCGTGCTTTGAATGCGATTCCTGTACGAATTGCTCAAATTGCTATTACTGCCATAACTGCGAAGGATGCAGTGATTGTATGTTCTGTTTTAACGTGAAGAGTCTGCATTATGCTATTGGAAATGTAGAATTAGGAAAAGAGCAATATATGAAGATCAGAGAAATGGTGTTAAAAGAACTAATAGACCAGATAAAGAATGGAAAATTGAAAAACGATATTTACTCATTAGGGTGCAGAAAAGATGATTGATCCTGCAATAGAAAAGGCCTGGAAAAACACCTGCAGCATACTGCTTAAGGAAGAGATAGGTGAGCTTGAGGAATACGAAGACTGGCTGCTTAGGTACGTGAACCCGGTCGGGCTTAAGAAATCCGCAATATCTGGAAAAGCTGTTATTGTTTCATCTGATAAAGTCTGCAATGGAGCAAGATTCTTAGGACACGAAGAAATTGACAGATATCTTGCAAAATTCGGACAGTCTAAATTTGACATAAACGACTTTAAGGACTTGGATTCCACTGTGGAAGCCCTACAGGAAAGGGCGTATTATGTAGGAAATATCGTCTTGGGTAATTCTTTGTCTGTTGAATCTTCAAATAGGTGCGTAAATTCCTCTTTTGTCTATAAATCCCAGGACGTTTATGACTGCAAATTCATTGCCTATTGCTCAGTCCTACGGTTTGCAGAATACATATTTGGAGGAAATGCAATAGGAAGGGAAAGTAAATATAATATAAAAACATTTGAAACTTTCAAGAACGTGCGATGCATGGAAACATTGAGAAATTATGCCGCAGCAGACTGTTATTTCACCGGAAGCATTGAAGCATGTTCGAATTGCATGTTTTCTTTCAATTTAAGGAATAAACATTACATGATTGGAAACCATCAGTTTTCACAGCAGGAGTACCTAAAGCTGAAGGAAAAACTGATCGAGGATATACGCGAAACGCTGAAGCAAAAAAAATCAATCCCTTCTTTGATTGATATAATAAATGGTAATTGACATGGAAATTCAAGATGAAATTGAACGCGCATTCGAAAACACCAGTGAGATACTGCTCGGAAAAAGGCTTCAGAACGTTCAAAATTACAAAGATTGGCTTTTTGACAATGTAAACCGTTCTATAAGAATGAAGTCCCAGATTAGCGATAGGATTGTTTATGCCCCCGACATCACTTTCTTTGTAGCCATAAAAAGAAACATGGTTACTTTGGAGGAATCCATAGAGCTTGGAAAAAAGAAAATTCCTGAAGAAGAGGCAAGGTCAATTACTCTTGAAAATGCTTCTGAAAAACTCGATGGAATAAAATACGTAACATCCGATGTAATGGTTGGAAATAATTTGGATTTACGTGAAACTTCCACGTGCATGGGATCACAACATTGCCTTGATGGGTGCTGGTACATCTACAGCAAGTGCGACGCATACTGTTTTTGGCCAAGCGAATCTGAATATTCTTTTGGATGCCATTTCATATTCAACTCCAGATTTTGCATGAAATGCTATAACTCAGTGAATCTTACTCGGTGCTTTGAAGTAAACGATTCCCATAATTCAAGCGACTGCTATTTTTGCAATAACGTTGAAAATCTCCAAAACTGTATGTTCTGTTTTAACGTTAAAAGTTTGCGCTACGCTATTGGAAATGTTGAAATCGGACGTGAAAAATATCTTGAAATTAAGAAGAAAATAATTGACGAGATTGCAGATAAACTAGAAAAAGACAAGAGGCTGGATATTAATATCTACAACCTTGGTTGTTGGAAAAAATAAAATCAATAATCTGAATATTTGAAAGGATGTTTTTCATCGAATTCATATCCATCGTAATGATGCCCTTCAAGATTCAATGCTTTTTTATCGACAACTAGTCCATCAAGCTGTTTTTGAAATTCCGCTCTTTTTGCGGGATCTGAACGTATCGTATGTAACGCTTCAACATCTGGAAGATAAACTATAGCTCCGTCAAAACGGCAACCCCAACTGCCAGGAATCCGAATAACCTCTCCAGGAAGCACATCATAACCATATTTCGGCTTTCCTGCTTTCCTTTCTTCAAAAACAAAGTCATCGAATATTATAACTTTCGGCTTATCAACTATCAAATCACTCATCAAAACATATTTCAATGCGCCAAGCAAATCTGAATGAAGACTGAACGAATCATGGAATAAAATTATGTCAGATGATTTTGCATATTCTGCTTTGAAGTAAGGATGATCAGAAGGTTCACTCATACCCATGCCGTATATTACCTCGATCTTCTTCCCAAATGCGTTCAAAATAAATGCAACTTCTGATCTAATCAACGGAGAATTATCTTCCCACCAGCCATTTGGCTTGAACAAACGATCATTCAATTCGTGGATTGCTCTCTTCAACACATCCAAGAAAGAAACATAGTTTATGTTTCTTCCAACGATTGCCAAATCCTTTGAATTGATATCTTCAAAAGTTGCAGAAAATAATTCAATCGCCTTATCTGCTATTTCTGTATAAACATAATTTGATTTTGAAATACTTGGATTCATACGCATAAGCCTTAATGCAAGTTCCAATGGCGCGATATGCACCCCTGCACCAGGATAAAGTATGGAAAGTTCAGTCTTAGTTCCCAATGAAAGATATTTTGAAATTTTTTCATAAGGCATTTTAACAAACATTGAAATGTCTGCCGTAGGCCGCCATTTAGAAGTAAAAAAGAAAGCGCCTCCATCCCCATCAGGAAGCCCAGCTATTGATTTGAACCGTTCTGAATCAACCAATGCTTTTCTTATTTTAGATTGCTTAAGCGTAGGCTCTGTAAGTGGTTTTGCAATTGCAGGAAAGGCTGGCAGAACTGTTGCAACAACCGCAGTTTTAGTAATTAGTTCTAGAAACCTTCTTCTAGATATTTGAGATTGCATAGAGTATAATGTGGTAGAAAGAGTTTATAAAGGCTATTTATTAGGTGCTTTAGTATCCGTCAGATGACTTACTATTCCACTGGTCTTGTCTGCAATGACACGCACTTTCTTTCCGTTTATTTCGTTGATTAGTGCCAGGAATCCACGAACCTCATCTATCTTATCCCTTGAACAACGGACTACTCCTTTTCGTTTAGCTGCATCATATTCATGGACCTTTAACGAAACGAAAGAAAGCCCATATTCTCCGAAGAATCGAACCGCCTCGGCATAGAAACCACGCTTAAATTCTTCTTCACCAAGTATCACTCCTGCCCCTGGCTTCACGATGAATGAAACATACCTTTTCTTGAGCGAACCTGCTTTTACCATGTATTTAAATTGCTTTTATGCATTTAAATCCCTTATGGAACGCATACATATATTCTCAGGAAGCGAAAGTGACAAGCCTATTGTCGATAAAGTGACTGAAGCTCTAAAAGAATTCGGAGTAGAATGCAAAACAGATGTTGCATCTGCACACCGCACTCCAGAAAAACTAGAGAAACTAGTTTCTGAAAGCAAAGCTGATGTCTTCATTGCAATAGCAGGTTTATCTGCTGCATTGCCTGGAGTAATCGCATCAAAAACAACAAAACCTGTGATCGGCTTGCCCGTCGCAGTAAAGCTTGAAGGATTGGATGCATTATTGTCAATGGCTCAGATGCCCCCAGGAGTTCCTGTCGCAACAGTAGGAGTAGACAATGCGAAGAACGCGGCAGTTCTTGCAGTTCAGATATTGGCGCTTCACGACAAGGCGCTTGAGACAAAACTGAAAGAGATGCGCGCCAAGTGGAAAAAATAGTAAACAAAATCTGAAGAAGTGAATATATGAAAAAACCTACAAAAGTGGTTCCGTATCTCTCTC